>Ga0114919_10000700_pt1 | contig 26348 bp, 27 predicted proteins | sample BlataG_FD_88682 | JGI IMG/M metagenome (GOLD analysis project Ga0114919, IMG submission 88682) | Deep subsurface microbial communities from Black Sea to uncover new lineages of life (NeLLi) - Black_00105 metaG | ecosystem: Environmental > Aquatic > Marine > Oceanic > Sediment | place: Atlantic... | reverse complement strand
GGGATGATAGAGCCAGCACCTCCACACCGCCCAGCATGCCTTTCTCCGCTACTTTTGAAAAGCTGGCTTGGGCATATGCATATATAGATATATATAGTTCTCTTTACAAGTCGGTTGAAAAAAGGATGTACCATTTAACAAAAGAACCCAACCAAAATACATATCTTGTTATACAGGTGCAGGCACAATACTGCTGCCACGTTCCCTGCTAGTGTCCACCTCCCCGAGTCTCTTCTTCACAAGAGGTGCCTCTGTGTACCTCCTAGTCATCATTCTAAAAAAATCTCTCCACAACAACTCAAATTGTACCCAGATCAACGCACTTTGTTGTTGGCCAGTGGTGTTATTATTGTCACTCGTAGTAGAGCAGGAGGAACTATCACCACCAAGATGAGATTTCACATCTTCAATCATTCTTCTTGGAGAGAGACACCCAGTAGCTAGCCAAGGAGCAATACAACTTGCAAAATTACTTCCATATGCTGTCACCGTACTGCTAATAGTACTGCTACTAGTAGTAGTGCTATTAGTTGCAGTAGAGCTTCCCTTCATAGACCCTAAGAATTGCTGCAACTGCCTTAGTGCCTCACTTTCTCCCCCCAAACATATCCCATCTAATTTTCCAGACGAATTCTCACTACCCGCCTGTGATGGTAAAGTCTTGCTTCCATCACCATCATCATCATCACTACTACTATTGCTTATTATGGGTTTCAGACCCAGTTCTGCCAATGAAGGAATCTCTCCTGCGTCGAAGTGGTGTACACCAAGTGGAGTACCTTTTAACTGAGAAGGTTTCTCCAGTGCTCTTCTTGCCTCTTTATTCTTCAGTGAGGCTCTGTATTGCTCAAATGTCTGGGGAAGAGAGGTCAGTGTGAAGGGAAGGTCATCCAGGGCGTGTAGAGTGCCACCCCAAAATGACTGCAGCCTGGCTCCACATCCTCCTCCTCCCTTTAGGGCAGATTTTACCCTTGATTCAACTTGATTTTCTTCATATGTAGGTTCTGATTGGCAATAGACAGCTGAAGCACCGATTTTTCTTACTATTTCTGGGATTACTTCTTCAGGTTTACCCAACCTTACCATCAGTTCACTTCCAGCGGCTCTGAGAGAGTTCCGGAGGTCTTTCACGGCTTGGATGAGGAAACTAGCTCTGTAAGGACCAGTTTTATCATACCCATGAGGGGATTTTCCATAGTCACGAGGATCAAAGCAATATACAGCCAAGAGAGATGAACTTTCTGAATTTGCTCTTGTCAGGGCTTCATTATCATGTAATCGGAGGTCTCCCCGAAACCACATGACAGCTGGACGATGACCAGCACCGTCTCCTGGGTTCTTAATGTTAGAGTTGGGGAATTGGAGCGAGGATACGATGGTGTGGCGGCCTTGGAGGAGGGATTTAGAGGAAGATTGGGAGCCAGTTTTGCTAGCAGTTGCCCAGAGAGTGGCGTTGAAGGCCTTTGCCTTGTTCAGGCGGAGAGTCCATCTGGTAACTGATGATGCTGTGGTGTCTATGCCGGCTGCAAGGCGAATAGACCTAGGTGTTTTAGGTGCTATGGGGCAGCTTAGCCCTAGCTTGAGTGCTTTGTGGTTGATCATCAACCTTATTGGAGATTTTGTGGCAATCAGTAAGGGTGATGATCAATTGTTGAGTCAGTCGGAGACATGGAAAATAGGATTATTAAGAAATCCACGTTTCGGTTTGCTATTTTGACAGGCAACTACCCAAAAGCAGCTGAAATCCAGGTCGCTTTAGTCTCATTTTAGGCCTTGGAGGGGGGCACGCCGGGGAGGGCATTTGTATTTTCTCTACTTCAACAGGATAAGTGAACCCCATGCTACATTTGTCTGCTTATAAGTGTAAGGTGTGAAGTCTTTTAGATAGGATAAATCCATCTAGTATTGACTTGGCCTACCACAACTGTTTGCAAGGTCTTTTAATGACAAGCAAAAGGCCTAGTTCTTACACTCTACGTCCTACTGTAGAGGAGTTTAGGCAACCCTTTTGTGACTATGTCCAAAATGTGTTCCAGAAGCACCCATCATGGCCATGTTTCAAGGTGAGTTGAAGTAGTTGAGCATCTGCATCCCTCGTGGATTCAAAATCAAGCCACCATGTCCCAAGCTTTATGTGTTCCCAATGCTCAATATATACTTATATTCAAATGTGATTGCAGGTTATCCCTCCAGAGGGCTGGAAACCCAGAAAAGAGCCATATTCTTTGGAGTCGGTCAAAATCAACACTCCTATAAAGCAGCACGTAAGTTATCCAAGGCCATATCACCAATATATGAATACAAACATGCTAGTTATGGTCAAACAATTCAACCTAAACGCATTAGAATTCTAATCTCAGCAATACTACTAGTCACCCAAGCCATTCAAATTGATCCTTTCCTCTCCAACACAGGTATTCGGTCGAGCTGGCTCTTATATGTGCATCTTAGAAGAGCAACGCAGCTTGAAAGGCGAAGACTTCAAACGAATTGCCGAAAGTGAAGCCAGAGCTCCACCCACCACTACCAAGCAAACCGACGCCTCTCTCGAGAGGGCCTTCTGGTCTTCAATTGCTGCCAACCCTCCCATATACGGTGCAGACACCCCTTGCTCCCTCTTTGATGAGAAACTCAAGTATGGTTGGAACCTCAGGAAGCTAGAAGGCTGCCTTCTTGAGCAATATGATGTCCCTGACATCCCAGGTGTCACATCCCCAATGACGTATTTTGGCATGTGGAAGAGCTTCTTCGCCTGGCACAAGGAAGACATCGACCTCTACTCTGTCAATTACCTCCACTTTGGTGCCCCCAAGATGTGGTACTGCGTCTCCCCCAAAGACGCAGACAAATTTGACGCCATGGCTCGGACCCTCTTCCCCGAAAACGCCTCTCTCTGCCCTGGTTTCCTCCGCCACAAGGACATCATGATCAGCCCAAAAGTCCTGCAAGCCCACCGCGTTCCATTCGTCCAAATGCGCCAGAACCCAGGTGAATTCATCGTCCTCAATGCAGCAGCCTACCACGCTGGCTGGAACACTGGTTTCAACGCCGCAGAGGCTATCAACTTTGGTCTGCCAGAGTGGCTGGAGATGGGGAAAGAGGCGGTCAGGTGTGATTGTGATGCTCTGGAAGATGGTGTGCAGTTGGATATGGGAATATTCTTCCCTGAGCTACGTGAAGATGATGATACTAGCAGTGAGGAGGAGGAGGAGGAAAGTGATGATGAAGAAGACGAGGAAGATGAAGAATCATTTGAGTATGACGTTGATGAGATTGTAGGGGAGAAGATCAGGCTCTACATTAAACAGAAAAGAACATGGTATGTGGGGAAGATCACATCATACATTAAGAGTACTGGTCATCACAGAGTGGAACTTCCTCATTTTAGTAATCCTACAGTTAAAGTTTACCTACCTGATGCAAGGTTTGAGTTGCCTGGGTTTGTTATTGGGAGAGTGAGTGGAGGTGGTGGTGGTGGTGTTGACGATAATAATGCATCTGGTAGTGGTAATGGTGCAAAGAAGAGAGGGCGTGGTGATGATGAAGATGATAGTAATGGTGGTGCAAAGAAGAAGGAGAAGAGGAAAATGCCATCACCATCGTCATCAGTGTTAGCTAAGACAAGATCACTGAACGAATTATCAAAAACAGCAGCAGCAGCAAGTTTGTTGAAGAAACCTCTCAAGAAAATAGCCTCCCTGTTGACATCTGGCACCACTAATAGTACTAATCCAAACAAGAATAATAGTAACATTAAATTGCAGCAACAACAAAATGTTACTGCCACTACAACTAATATAAAGGCTAGTATGGCAGTGAAAGCTCCAAGACATGATGAGTATGCCAAGTCATTTGCAGTGACAACTCCATCCAGAAAACATCATCATCATCAAGGCTGTATTGATGATGATACTGATGATCAACATGAGAATAAGAAGAAATCAGCACCACCATTGAAAGTATCATTACTGAAAGGAAGAGTGCACCGCGGTTGGGGAGAAGTGTCGAGTTACAACCCAGTTGCGCTGATATCAAAAGTAAAAGGGTCATCCGTCAGGAAAGATGGTCGTAGCGGCCGTGACACAACACAACCCAAGTATGAGCTGGTACACAGATTGGCTTCGCGGGTTAGTTCATTTAGTAGTAGTGGTAGAAGTGGGGCAATGGTAAGAGTTGGAGTATATGAAAAACAGGAGAAGACTGGGCTGTGGAGAGCTAGTGAGGAGGTGAGGAGGGTGAAAGAGGAGGATTTAGTGGACGTGGAGGTGGAGTGGGTGAAGAGGAGGGAGTCGACCAACAAATTGGGAGGGTGGGATGTGAAGTCTAGGAATGTGGGTTATTGAAGGGGGAGGTGGATTGTAGTGAATTGCAGTGATTTAAATGTTTTGATTATATGTATGATAGCTTAAACATATGTTTTTGTAAATGCATTTTGTTATGAAGACAGCAAAAAGAGGAAACAGGTGTGGTCGTCTAGAAAATATGGAAAGAATGTTGAGAGAAGTGTCAATTCTCAAAGAGTAAAACATTTAGACTGCTGTAGACACCTTTGGAAATAGGCTTCAGTTGATAAATTAAGCGAGTAAGTCAGAGACAAATTGGAGGAATTCATTTGAAAAGGCATTGAATATGGCTCAAGAGGATGTAGAGCAGTCAGATTTCCCTCTATTGTGTGAAACATGTCTAGGACCATCTCCATATTTAAAAATGATCAAGGTACGTTGCGTTATTTGTTCGGGAATCGCCGATGAGATTCATTGTTTCAGTGCTACTTTTTGGAGCGAGACTTGAATAATACTTTGATTCTTGGCATACATACATGGTATTTAGACGAGGCAGCTTGTCACTACTCATCCCAACTCACATGAACAACACAACACAACACAAGTCCTAACCCCACCGCCCCTCTCCCTCTCCCCTTGCTGCTTTTTCTTCTTCTTCTTCTTCTTCTTCTTCTTCTTCTTCTTCTTCTTCTTCTTCTTCTTCTTCTTCTTCTTCTTCTTCTTCTTCTTCTTCTTCTTGTTCAATTAATTGCAGATGCCAGGAGGAGGCCAATGCCATATCTCTAGCAGACCCTACACTGTCTACAGATGGAGACCAGGCAACGATGCCAGGTACAAGAAGACCATTATTTGTCCAGAGGTAGCTCGTGCCAAGGGCTGCTGCCAATGTTGCCTCATGGATCTTGATTACAACCTCCCAATTGGCGTCAGAGACAAAGTCCTGGGCATGGATGAAGAACACATGCTTCCCGAGAGTGATATAGGCAAAGAGTTTGCTCTACGAAGAATGGAAGAGAGTGGAGAGCTCGTAGATAAGTCTAGATTCACTGGGGGAGCAGCTCAGAATGCTTTGTTGGCCCGGTTGGCACGTACCGACAACAGCACTAACAATTATGCTAGAAACAAAGCTAAAGTTTGTACATTTTGGTTACGAGGAGAATGCAGACGTGGAGCCGAGTGTCCTTATCGACACGAGCAACCTGAGCATAAACAAGAAGGGTCGCATTTACAAAACATTAGAGATAGATACTATGGCACAAATGACGCGACCGCCGATAAGATCTTGACAAAAGTAAATGCTACAAAAGAGCAATTGGTTCCACCTACTGACACTAGTATTACCACTCTCTGGGTAGGTGGTGTAACTGGTGATATTAGTGAAGAAGACTTGAAAGGTGCGTTTTACATGCATGGAGAGTTGAAGGGTATCAAAAAGCTTGAGGCCAGGAATTGTGCTTTTGTGACATATGTTACTAGAGAGGCGGCTGAAAAGGCAGTAGAGGAGTTGGGTGGAGGGAAACTGGCTATTAAGGGGTTTAGTATGAAGCTGCTTTGGGGAAAACCTAGGAAGAACAATAATAAGAATAATGGAGGGGATGGTGGGCAACAACAACAGCAAGCCGCACCACCGCCACCACCAGGTCAATTAACATATGCACAAGCAGCTAGAGCCTATCCTAGTATGGATCCTACTGCAGGAGGCAGTAGAGTAGAGGTTGAGGTAGAACCAGGAGAGAAAGAGGGGGATGGTAGTGGGAAAAAACGCCACTTGAGGGATGGTGATGATCGAGAGCCTAGAAATAAAAAGCAGGCAACGTAGCTTTGTGTGTTCATAATATACATATCTCGTTACAAGTGTAATTTGACTACTCGATATGCTAACATTAAAAATTGAAATTGGCAAATGTAAAGCTAGACATTGAAAAGCAGATACAATACAGAGAGCGGGAAAGAGAGATATGTCTCTCAGCTCTTGCAATTTTTTTCACAATTGTCTGACACTCGTTACTGTAGGAGGACTGTTTGTATATGGCAATGGAACATATATCTGAGTAAACAACGTAGCACTGACTGTCTCTCCACCCGCACTAGCATCATTACTACATGGGATTGTTGCTTCAAATATAATGGCGTAATTAGTACCAGCCACGACTTGGCTGCAGCTCGCTAGTACTACTGGGGGAGAGAGGGCATCGAGATTGGGGCTGGGGCAATTTGTGAGGAGTTGAATGCCACTGGGGGTTGATAGAAAGCTGTTGAGAGCAAGGTATGTGTATTCTATTTGTTGGGTTGGGTCGAGAGTGGTAGGAGAGTAGCCACCGAGGAGTCCAGAGCCGCAGGAGAGGCTGGGGTCGACTTGGTTTACCAAATTTTCAGAGACTGGAGCTTGCTGAGCCCTTGCTGAGGTTAGCATGGCTATAATAGCCACTAAAGCGATGATTTGAGCGAGTTTCATGTTTGATTAGAGAATACTAAATTGATTGAAATGGTAACAACGCGGCTTTTGTCTTGGTCTTGTAACATGGAGTCTTGGATCGGTCAACTGGACACCCTCGGGCCTCAGAACTGAAGCCCTGTCTTTTTCTTTCAAAATTGTTCATAGAACCATTCATTCGTCGTGAAATTCAACTCCTTACCTTTTCAATTTACCAAATTCGTGATAATGACAAGAAAGAGTACCCTCCAGCTCCTCATATTTCCACTCCTCCTCATTCTGCTCAAGGCGACAACGTCCCATGCCAAGCCCTGCTCATGGAAGAAATTTGAAACCTATGAAGCTATTTCCTCAACAGATCCCTCTCTCCTAGACATACTCAATGCAGCAGCCAAGCAGTTTGTAGACGTAGCAACAGAAAGAGCAGCTGATGGGTGTGCACCATTGTATGACACGATATCGCCAGTCGTCGTGCAGGCATGTGGGTCTCAAGGAGGTGATGAAGAAGAAGGAGAGAGGGCATATGGGGTTGCCTTTGACTTGACTTGGAGCTGTCAATATGGAGATAGCGGAGAAACAAAGCCAAATTTGACATATTTGGAGATTGAATTGAAACCTAGAAGTTAGTTAGAGATGTATATGTTTGTTGTTATTATTGATATTTACAGATCACTCAGTGTGTTGTTATGTGTCTCTCCCCCTTCAAATTGTATCGCTCTATTCCAAGCATAGTCACCCAAAGAGATTGAGCAGTGTCAAATTGTAAAAAAAAAAAAGAGGGAGAATAGAGGAAAAGGAAAGGGAAGAAACAAATCCCAGCAACTATAATAAAATCACACTGCATTTTTGTAAGTACACACAAGCATCATCCTGCTATTTGTTGCAATTAATTATCACGGAGACTATAGTTGCTCCTATATCCAGTTCTGTATCCCCCAACAGCCGAACGGAAAGCTTCCACAAATGCAGATGCACCTCTACCTGCTGCAGCAGCAAACGCTCCAACTCTGCTATCACTCTTGTACTTATCTTGAGCAGGTCGAGAACCCACGGTCCAGCTGTCTTCTCCTTCATCAGCAGCTCTATCAACCAAATCTGCTGCACTGAAATCCATGGCCAGGGGAATCTTCCTTGGTTGACCATTGGGAGCCAAGACACGCTTTGTAGAGCTGGGTGGAGGGGTGGGACAGTTTTTGTCTAGAGTGGCGTGAGAGGCCATGCGGACTGGAGTGGTGGTTGCACTTCTTGACGGAGTTAAGATGAAAGTTTCAGCTTCAACATGGATGTGGAGAGGAGCTCCACGAGCATTGCCAGGTTTCTGAGGAGAGACTGGTGCAGATGGTTGCAGATGACTGGTTGGAACGGAGATGATATGGGCTGGTTCTCTTTGGATTTCCAATCTGCTCATGCGGAGTGCTGATGTGTTGGTTGCTGACTGTTTCTCTGCTGTTGCAGTAGCAACATCTCCATTGGAAGTAGATACAGAAGAAGAAGCTGAGCTCATGCTCATGGTGCCGTTGGAGAGACGTGGAGAGCGACGCACATTGGTTTGTGGAGAGACGGGGGGCTGAGTGAAGGTGGAAGAAGCAGTCAACTTGATCACCGACTTCTTGTTGGCAGCAGAAGGAATACTGCTGACAGTCTCCATGCATACATCTTCATCCATAGATTCTGTTGGGCTAATCTCTGTATCCATTGCCTTTCTGAGAGCAACACCTTCAGCTGCCAAACGTGGTCCATAATGCAACAGATAGAGCTGCTGAGGTCCTATAACAGATCCTGGACGGCAGACACGGATGTATCCCAATGCCTCTTCGGCTGTAAATCCATAGTGCTTGATCATATAGCAGCAAATGAGAACACCGGTACGACCAAGGCCGGCTTTACAGTGGACAGCCAGAGCTCCTGGTTCCTTCTCCACCAGCTCCAAGAAGCGGTACATGATCTGCTCGGTGGGGCAAGTACCATCTGGGAAGTACATTTCATGATGTTTCACACCATAAGCAGTAAACCTGGCAGCATCATACATCTTCTTATTGAGTCTGATAACAGCACTGACTCCAGTTTCATTGAAGTAGGGAATGTAATCCTCTGGAGTGTATGTTCTCCAGCCGCCAAAGTGACGGGGAGTGGCGGAAGGCCCACTGAATGCCATCAACTTGCCAGGAACAATCCAATTGAGATCACCATTCTCTACCTGCTCATAGTGTTCGTACTTCTCTACATCAAACACCTCTCCTTGGTGCCAATTGATGAAGCCCACTTGTTTAGCTCTCCACATTCCTCTGATAACATCTGGGATGTGAAGGAGGTAGGTGGGGACACCACAGGAAGCATCACGGAAGCCAGCCCATGGCTCTAAACTAAGCATTGGTGCATATGCTTGCTCTGGTGTCTTATCAGAGTAAAGAACAGAGTATATTCCCATCAGAGCTGCTGCATTTGAGCGTTTGTTGGGGTGAGGCCCCACCAAGAGGTAGACTGATTTGCCTGCCTCCTCTCCCTGCTGCAGCAATTGATTGACACGCTGGCAGAAGCGATAAGTGTGTGCCAGATTACAAGGACCAAAGTCTGCACAGAATGGTTCGTAGATGAGGTCATTGTCCAAGTAGTAGCAGATGGAGTGCTTGGCAATGTCAGGAGCTACACCAAATACTGGTTGAGTCAGGCATTGGAAGTAGAGCTTGTTGGGGATGATCTCTGCTGCACCCACGAGTTCTGAAGGTTGTAAAGCCATAACTAATGAGACCCCTACATTAAGAAGAGGTGGATGATGAAAGTTAATAAGCTGATTGATGTGTATGCACAAAGGGTTGGGTTTGGGTTTGGTTGTTGGGAGTGACCAAACATCCAGATTAGAAGGTGGTTGAAAGGAATCTCACGAAGCAGGAGAGTAAGATACCTATGTTATCCTTATCTAAAGATATCTTATCTGAGGTACCAGAAGCACTAAGGGTGTCTCGTTAATGTCATTCTCTGAATGTACAGCGGACACCCTCTCAACAAACCTCCAGTGTTGTCACACTGGTTGGATTAAATCGTTTCCACTATAGTCCCCATTCGACATCCCCAAACCCATCTACATTGTATCATGAACATACCTTGTAATATTTAGAGCTAAAATAGCAACTTAAAGCGAAGGAAGACGAATAATCCTCCTAATGGGCGATCTACCTAGGTTGTTGGGATGTAGATGTTAATATCAAGGCTATGTAAACAGAATAATTGTGAGACTACAACTGTAATTGGTTGTTTATCCCTCGAATTATGATGAATATCGGGGGATTATAGAGCTTATCACTGGAGCTGCCAGTAGGAAACTTGTGATAGAGGAAAGCATGGGGGCGCTGAGCCATCAAGGTTGTAAGATAAAACCCACTTTTTGCCCTTTATACTTACATTGGGTTTCATTTCTTCAAGTATCTATGCTACTGGACATACGTGGTACATCTACCCAACACATGCAATCGTCAGAAGATGAAGTGTTCCAGTTTAAAAGGATGGTCCAGATGCATGGCAACATCCCATCCGTGTCATTCTTTGCCTCTTTATAAACTACCACGGCATATAAGTACAATGTGTCATCTTTCATCCACACGTGCAATCAAAAATTGCTCTTTGAGTGACCCTAAAGTCATACCAGTAACATCAGCCCGCCGTCACATTCCACCCCAACTCTGGACCAAGCTCCTCTCCATTAACCTGGAGAATGATATATCAACCTTCACCATAGATGAAATATGTACTCTTGCTAAGTTGAAATCCATCGAAATCCAACAAACAATTCCTCGCTACACTATTGAAGAGTTGTTACATGCAGCTACATCCAACCCCCACCTTGACCAATGGACTCTCACCTCACTCTCCACCCTGCTACACTCTGTGTGGAAATATCAGCAAAAGAAGTCATCATCATCATCATCATCATCAGTAGAGCTACAATCATTGATATCTAAATTTGCTGAAAACCTGCCGTCAATTGTACAATCCATTAATTGGAGAGCTGAAATGGCGGTAGCAACACCTGGTGAAATTGGTTGCTTATTGATTGGACTCTCTTCATCATATTCCACCCAATTATCATCATCGCCATTGTCATTAGCTTCTCATCTTGGGAGTGATGTGGAGAGTATGGTAACAACAGCAGCACTAAAAAGAATAAAACAAACTTTGCACACAACTTCCATTAACACAATCATCCTCATTCTCAATGGATTGCTAGCTCTTTATAATAATAGCACTACTAATGCATCATCATCATCATCATCGTCGTCATCATCCTCTGCTATTCTCAGTGCAATGACAGAAGCAATCTGCAAAGTAATACATTCTCGACTATCATCAACATCATCATCATTTACCACGATTGATAATAAGCATAGCAACAGCCATATTATTCCATGTCGAGCTCTGTGTACTATTCTTCACAACCTGGCCCACCTTGATCACAGAGATGGACGTCTGCTAAGTATAATTTCTAATGAACTGGTACAAAATCATCTTGATTGTATGCCTCTTAATTGGCTGGTCACTGTGTTGTGGAGCTATGGGAAGCTGAAGTATAGACCTGCTGAGCTGCTATCACATGCTGTAGCAGTTAGATTTAGTCACATTAACATTAATAGTGGCGGTGGGAGAGGAATTGAAGAACTGCTAAGGCAATCTTTGTCAGCACATGAAATATCACTACTAGCCAATGCCCTAGCTACTTTATCATACCACCCTACAACAAGAACAGTAGTAGGAGATGAAGTACCATCATCATCACATAAAAAAGAAGAAGAAGAAGAAGATGATGATGATGATGTATTCACCACTACATTGGAAACGGTCTGTAGGGAAGTTGCACATCAAATCTCACCATCTGAGATGGCCACTGTCTTCTGGTCTTTAGACAAGATCAGTAGCAGCAAAAATAATAGTGGTAGGATTGCATTCTATCTTCCGCTGATAACCGACAACATGTCTTACCTTACACCTAAAGACTTGGCATGTATAGTCAGAGTACTTGGAAATACTGCCACCACCGCTGCTGTGCCTGCCGACCATGTAATCTGGACATCCATAGCAGACCAAGCTACATCCAAAGTGGAGGGTGCAAACATCCAAGACATCCTCAGAATCCTCACCACCTACCAAGCTCTTGGACTAGCCCCCGAACAGCTCCTCGCAGCAGTTGAGTCTTGGGCCAACGCCCGTCTTCAAGCCCTCACACCATCCGCCTTGTCCACTGCCCTCGTCAGCTATGCCAGACTGGGAGGCGCTTCTCCTAGATTGTTGTCAACAGCAGCAGCATGTGCGACTGAAAAGTCAAAAGAATTTGACCCAGGTCAATTGGCGCGTAGTGTCTGGGCATTTGCCACACTCAAACATCACCCGGGGAATGTGTTATTGGGTGAGATGGAGGAACTGCTGGCCACTGGGTTGCCTTTGTTTACTGATAAAGATGCATCCAATGCCTTATGGGCCCTTACTTCCTTGGGATACCACCCTAGTAGTACTACTAAGATGCAGGAATTATTGGGGGGGTTGGTGTATAGAGTGAGGCGAAGAGCTCCGTTGACTTCTCCTCAGATGTTGACCAGTATAGGATGGAGCCTTGCTCATTGGATTTCAACAAGTGAGAGAGATGATGAGGGTAATGGCACTAGTACCAGTAAAAGGAAGAATAGTAGTGGTGAAAGTTGTAGTGGTCGTAGCAAGAGTGATAAAAAGGTGCAGATATTGCTGGAAGAAGTGTCTATAGCAGCGATAGAGCAAATAGCAGCCTTCCAACCACAAGGTCTTTCCCTCCTGTCATGGTCATTCGCCAAACTAGGCTTCTCCAGTCAACCTTTTCTATCTGAAATTATAAACTATTTGGTAGATAATCCTGAGAAACTGCACATGTTTGAAGGACAGCATTTGGCTAACCTCATTTGGGGCATAGCCAGCGTACAAATAATTCCCCTTTCCTTGGAAGGAGGCAATACACATAATGATAATGATAGTGTAGCAAAGCAGCTACAGCAGAAACAGCAGCTGCAGCAAACGCAAAACCAGCAGCAGTTTCTAAGACAGTTTTCATTGGAAGCATATCACAGAGTAGCTGAATTGAGACCTCAAGAGCTCTTCAATGTAGTTTGGGCCCTAGCCAAGTTGAGATACAGATCATGTAGAAGGTTATTAGAGGCAGCTGCCAAGGAAGCTACAGTAGCACATGCTGCCTTTTCTCCTCAGGAACTGACTGGTATATTGTGGGCTATCGCTAAACTACTACCATCATCAGCATCACCTTCGTCGTCGTCTTCGTCGTTGGGTAGTGGTAGTGCGATGGGTCTTAACAGAAGTAATGGTAAGAAGAAGGAACAAGAGGCTGCAGTGTTGAGATTGAGAGAAGCCGGTTTTATGTTGTTCAATGCCATATGCAAGGACTTCTCTACAAGGCAACAGCAGTACAGCGATGGTCATTTGGCTTTGTTGTTATGGTCTGGTGGCCAGATAGCAGCTGTCCATACGTTCTCAACTAATACTAAGAGCAGTAGTAATAATAGTGGTAGCGTATCATCAACAAAGATGGCAGATGAATCATCATCAGTCATAGAGTTCACCAGTGTCAACATCGTGGTAGACGCATTGTATAACAGAGTAGGTAATGGTAAGTTCAATGATGCAGCAAGATTGGTGATGACTATATCTGGACTCTCCAGGCTGCATACCTACACTCATTATCATAGGAGTAGTACAATGAATTCAGAAGGATGTACATATGCACTAGAGGACATCCTGATGGGAAACAGAGAGGTACAACAGCAACTCCGTTGTCACGAGTATGCTGAGATCCTGGCCAGCTTGACTCGTCTTGACAGACATTCCACAGTCAGAGAGATTTTGCATTCTGAGGTTATGAAGAAGAAATTGACAGCTGGCAATAGCGTGATAATGGGGGTATCTGATGCAATTTGGATATTATGGTCAATGATAGTCTCAACTGGAGGAGAGTATATAGAACCCATAGCAGGCATAGCGTGCAAGAAGCTGTATCGGACATCACCCAAGTATGAGTTTGGAAAGGAAGAGCTGGCTGCTCTTGGTGACGTGTTCCTCATCACTCAACAACGACAACACGTTCATAGTGGTAATGGTTTACCAACATCAGTATTGAAGTTGAGAAGGCCTATTAGAGAGAAATCTATAGCAGCAGCTCTTCAGAATGCTTCCCCTTCTCTTCCTTCTCTTGTTAAACACAGAGGTGATGTGCAGGAAGAACCAGCAGTACATACGGCTGAAGAACAACAGTTAGAGGAAGAAGATGACGGTGGAGATGTAGTAGTGAAATATATAAATGGAGGATGGTACGGATAACATTATGGTCCACATAACAATACATTACATCCATATCTACAGACTTGTAAAGCCTACAAAACCTAGAACTTCTTCCTAAAGCTATCTCTAGAGAAGGGTGACAACACTACATATTTACTGACGAGATTAGCGATACCACCAATAGCCCTTGCTGCACCTATGTAATCATTATTACTACTACTCTTAGATTCTTCTACTACGGCAATAGCTTCTATTAATAAATACCCTGGAGAAATATCTGTTAATTCTTCCTCCTTTGGTTGTTGTTGTTGTTTTTGTTGTTGTTCAGTTGGGTCTGTCGACATGTCTACATCAACACCTATAGTAGGAGGATGTGTTGTTAATTTCTTGGTATCTACTCTATATAATCTGGTGGCATGTAATAGTATATTATACCCTCCATATGCTATTTCATAAGCCCAACCCTTCCTCCTGGATTGGTGGCCGTACTGGAACCCACCAACACCTTGCCAGAAGGAGACGACATCCCGTCCTGAACACTCGGTGGGAGTCATCATTCTAATTGTCGCCGGTAGATCTTTGTATGATTTACCCTTGAGAGGCATGGAGTAGTGGACTGCAGTCCAGGTGTTGGGGTATGTTGAGGTGGAGGTGGAGTGATCTTGGTAGAGGTAAAGGTCGTCTCGTTCTGGGATGGTGCAGGAGAGGACGAGCTCGTGGAGATTGACTGGACGTGGTGGGGACATTGCTAGGCCTGTGAGAAGTTGGGATAATTCTCCGGCCTTGTCGTCGGATAGGGAACCAATGGCTCTACAATCCATCAGCTTTGCCATAATGTCTGGGCTTCAGAAAAGGGGAAAGAGATTATGATCAACGATTCGATCAAGAAGCCCAAAAAACTTCTAATGAACTCAGTTATCAGCTCGATTTTCTATCTTTTTAAACATTCAACGCATCATCAATCAGTATGGTGCCGACTTATGCTTCTCCAGCTCCATATAACTAGACTCCAAACACTTTCGGATGTCAGCATAGCTCACCACCAACATTGCCGTCTCCTCCCTGTTCAACATCATCACCCTCTCTCCCACCCCTGCATCCACTTTATTCAATGCCTCCAATGGCACCCCCCAGTCCAACAAAGGCTTCCCATTCTCATCATCTTGATGGAAACAAAAATCCCTGAACAGCTTGACCAAATACCTATCCCCAGTTTCCGCCCATTGATGATCACCTCCCAGCTGAGGCCTCTCCGTCACAGCGCACAGCTTCATCATCAGTCTCAGCAGCCTTCCATTGTCCACCTCAGCGCCTAGATCACTCATCAACGCATCACATCGTGCTGACCGTGTATCCAGCTCATCTAGCAACCGCTCTCCAAGTGCATTGGCTAACTGTTTCCATCCCGCAAAGCCCATGTTGTCTCGGCATGCCAGCAGTCCTGCCACCACATGGGCAAGCTCTCTACTGTAATGCGCTGCTAGGTAGTCTAAGGAAGCTGGTTGTTGCTGATGACCACCACTACTAACTCCACCTCCAATACTCTCACATGCCAATTCAATTATCAAATTGCCCAATGCTGCTAGATCGTTTCTTTGAGACACTGAGACGTCACGAGTTTGGGCGCCTCCAGTCAGTGCCTCTCCTGATATTACTTCCTGTACACCCAATGAGGAGATACAAATCCTAGCACTGCTGACTTCCAGATGCTGTTGTTTTTGACCTGGGTATGAAGAAGAGTGTTTGTTTTTGTACTTTCCTCCACCATATGGAGGTGCAAATGGTCCTGTAAGAAGGATCTTACTGGGATGCAGTGAAGCTTCACCAACAAACAATCCTGCTGAATGCACCACTCTCAGGGCGCATGTCAATTGACATACATAACTCCAAAGTGTCTCTTCATCTAATGAAAACATTGCGTGTGATGATGTGTCTCCTTGGGCAGTGACTGTTGGTTGTAAATGTGCCTCTTCCAGTGTTATAGCTCCCGGGAAGTAATCGTGCGCAAAATAAAAGGCTTGTGTGCCCCCAAACCCCTCATTGGAGATGAAGGCCTCTCTAGGAGGGGCCAGGCCAGGGTGAGAGGGAATCTGAGACCATTTAGCTACAACACCATCTTGTGCAGCAGCTAGAAGCTGACTACTAGGTGGTACTGCAGAGCTCCTTGGATCTATACGTCTCAGAGCATATGCCTTGCCATCTACGGCAGACACCCCCTTCATCACCACACTGCGAAGGTTTTGTTGCAAACAGCAAGATGCCCTGACTCCATCAGTTGCTAGATCTTCTACTGATATAATGCTGTGGTAACTGTGTATTGATTCGGGGATACTGGATTGGGCAGCTGTCTCTGGATCTAGTTGAGCTACTTCTAAATGTGCTCTTTGTTTTATTTCTAAGTGGAGATCAGAGGGGATGAAAAGAGCAGCTTTGGGGGCTTTGCCTGGAACTAGTTGCTGATTCATATAGGCGTATGTACTACCACTACCAGAATTGTTATAACTACGGCCTCCTCTACCCCTACCTCTCATGATGCCAGTATTTATACAACTACCACCACCACTACCACTACGTCCACCACCTCCTCCTCTTCCTGTTGTCAACATCATTGCTGCTGACATTCCTGCTGGCGATGGTGATGCAGAGGCTGTGATATATGGGAGTCCAATAGAACCTGATATGTTGTTATACATGGTTTGCCCCCTTGATTGTTGTTGTTGCTGTTGATTAGAGGTTGTTGAAGTGAGGTTGATTTGTTGAAACATCTGGGCAGCGTGAGATGCCAATCTGGCAGAGTCAATAGCTGCTCCACCGACAGACATGCCCAAAGAGGAGTCTCCTTCAAATTCTGGGAGATTTGATTGTGAGGTAGGTTCTACCCTTGGAATTGGTTGTTGTAAGTTGAATCCAGCAGTAGAAGAAGAATGAACAAATTCCTGAGCAGTGACGGCTTGGAAGCTAGAGAGGGAAGCGGCTGAGGATGGGACGAAAGATGGTGCGTTGAGGGCTTGGATTGATGTGCTTGGCACAAAGGGATTGGCGCCTATGTTTCCTCTTAAGCCATCAGGTTCCATATTATTAGTATAAACAGTGATGCTAAAATATTGGTGGCATCGACAGGTGCCGGTATGGTTATTTATTTACTGATTCAGATGCTTTGATCACAAGAGCGTCCACAGCTGACGTTGTGAATGTCTCTATGAAGCTCAGTTGGGGCACAAATATTGTATGAACGTTGATAGAAACAATGAATTGTGGGTTGCATGCCTTGAATTTCCGATATTACTACCGTTCCACCGTCATCGATATCGTCGAAAAATTGACAGAGAGACAGTATGGATTTTGAGGTCCACTTTGCATGAAGTTGTTTCAATGGTTCTGTTGCTGATGTGCAGACTACGTATCAGGGATATGATCTTACAACCCCACGAGAGAGCCTAGCCAGTAGTGAAGATGAAGAAGAGAAGCATGGGCTCAATCGGCGGGGAGAGAGAGAGTTGGGAGCTCAAGCTGATGAAGACCACATGAGAAGAGACCATGACTTGACGCATGGTGCATACAATCAATATATTCATAACATTTTATCGTATCATTTGCCCTTCAATTCCTTAAACTAGCTCCATAACCCTGTCAGTGGAGAAATGATTAGCAATCTCTCTCAGATGAATTCTCTTAGTCGAGGAAACTGCGTTATTTCCAGCAACAAAACTCGCCAATCATGCTTTACACCTCCTAGACGAGCAATCACTGTCAATGCATCTGGTGCATCTGAAAAAGTCCGCTTGGGCAACAGTGATCTCATTGCCTCCAAATGCTGTCTGGGGACAATGACCTGGGGAGAGCAAAACACTGAAGCAGAAGCCCATCAACAACTCAACTACGCCTTTGAAAATGGTATCAACTTCCTAGACACAGCTGAGATATACCCAGTCCCCCCCAACCAGAATACACAAGGCCAAACCGACCGTTTCATCAGCACTTGGCTGAAAGAACAAAACAGAGCTGACATCATACTGGCCTCTAAAGTATCAGGATACGGCCGTCAAACCTATCTCAGAAAGGGTGGTGTCTTACCCAGAGTCAATGAAGCCAACATAGTAGAGTCTGTAGACAGTTCATTGGCGAGGTTAGGTACCGATTACATTGATTTATTGCAAGTACATTGGCCAGATAGATACGTACCCCTGTTTGGTGGAGCTGCTTATGACGTGAACAGCGAACGCGAAGGAGATATTTCATTCGAGGAACAACTCAAAGGGCTGGAGACTGTGATTAAGCAGGGTAAAGTGAGATATATTGGCGTCAGTAATGAGACTAGTTACGGTGTAATGAAGTTTATAACTGCTGCAGAGCAGTTGGGGCTTCCTAGAATTCAAACTATACAAAATTCCTACAGTTTATTGGTGAGAGGGGCATTTGAGACTGATCTGGCTGAGGTTTGTGCTCCAAGACAGGGTAATGTGGGGCTGTTGGCTTACTCTCCACTAGCTGGTGGTGCCCTCTCAGGAAAGTACATCCAAGGCAACACTACTGCAGGAGGGGAAGATATCAGTAAATCTAGGTTTAATTTATTCCAAGGATACATGCAGCGATACACCAAGTCATTGGCAAGAGAGGCAACTGAAAAGTATGTGGAGGTTGCTAAGAAGCACAACTTGACACCAACTCAATTGGCGCTGGGATGGTGTAGGTCCCGATGGTTCGTAGCGAGTACGATCATTGGAGCGACGACGATGAAGCAGCTGAAGGAGAATGTTGAGGCGTTCGATGTTGTGTTGGATGCTGATGTGTTGGCTGATATTGATGCTGTATATAGAAGGTATAGAGATCCTGCATTTAATTGAAGAAGATACAGGAAGGGGATGATGATGATGATGGGGTGGACTCTTGTGAGTGTCGGGGGAACAGTGGAAGAGGTAAATTGAAAAATAAAGGGAATAAATTTATGTACTCTGAGCTCATTGTTCACTGTTTTATTAAGTGCTTACAAGTGGACATATTGACGGTACACTTAGAGACTCTTAATTGGGTGTTTTAGGGTATTTTGATCCCATCGTTTGCTAATTTATTTTTCTTAATCTTGAAGCCAACTGTCAAACTTAAAATAAATAGAGGAAGATGACCGAAATACCAAACATCGATAATAGACCAGGATCTGGCAACTTCAACTCCGTTTTGGAGCAGTTGGGTGGAGATGACGATTTCTTAACTGGCAACACAGAAGTCACAATTGATAATATCCACAACTTGTCAAGTAAGTGTTACATCCAAACACTCCATAAACTTCCCCTCAACTATACCCCAGCCCTCCCGTCTCGTCCCATTCGCACACAACCACCACCACCGTCTCATGCTCTCTCTCCCCACAACCCACCTGCAGCTGGAGGCACCTCTTCCCAACAACCAAAGACCAACGGACTCCCCACCACCATTAACAGCTCAACCGACGACCTCACCTCTCCCTTAGCCAACTATTCCTCACCCTACCAACAGAGCAACACATCTCCAACCAACTCTCAAGGCAGCAGTGCCAGGAGTGCCACATTTTATGCCACCCCTGCTGCCAATCTAACCACCACCAACCAGCAGCAGCACACTGACGATGACAGCCCAATCTCCGTCAAAGGTGTCCCAAGACCTTCACCAGGTGGTATTGCCTCTAGATCCGCCAGACCATCATCCTCATCATATAATACTACTAATAATAATAGTCCAACAACATCGTCAGCAGCAAGGAGTCCCTCTCAGAGAGGTCTCCCCAGAGTGGCCATGTTGGCCAGTAAATCCAGTACCCCAACCAAGCGAGATAGTTCTACTGGTACGGCCACTAGTAACACCACTAGCAGTAGTACTGCTAGACTACCATCTATGCGTGCAGGAGGTAGTAGCAGTTTATCATCATCTTCATCCTCGCTAAGATCCTCACCCACGTCTACCACCACTCCCAGTAGGGTTCCCCGAGTGGCCTCTCTCTCGAATAGGACTTCAGCTGCTGCTACAGGGGCTGGTGCTGGTGCATCATCAAGATTGACTACACCCACTAGATCTACTTCTACTGCAAGCAGAATCCCATCAGCAGCTGGAGCTGGAGTTTCTCCCTCTATGCGATCAACTGGATCACTGTCACCCAGTCCAAGTAGATTACAATCATTAAGAAGTGGTATTGATGCTGCTACTGCTGCTGGTCCTGGTACTGCAGATACTACGCCTCCACATACAAGGACCAATAGACCTTCCTGGAGTGCAGGTGGAGGTACTACAACGCCATCATCTACACGTGCAGCAGGACGGCCAGCTTGGGGAGGTGGAAGTGGAGCTGGAGCTAGCAAGCCAGCAGGCAGTGGCGGCAGCAGTAGAATAATAGCCAGATCACCATCGACCAACAGACCGCCTCTTGGAGGAAGAGGAGCACGAGCAGGGGGGTCATCTATTAGCAGTGGCATAAGTGGTGGAATTAAAAGTGATGATAATACGGTAAGGTCTGGAGAGGTGGGTGAAACTTCATCAGGACCAGAGACACCAACATTGGCGTCCATGGAGACATTAATGAGTGATATTCAGGAAATGAAGAAAGAATTGGGTCTGACTCCCAGAGAGGAGGGTGAGGAGAAGAAAGTGGTCGAAGAAGAGAAGGTAGTTGTTGAAGAGGAGGAGGTGGCAGTGGTGGAAGAAAAGAAGGAAGAAGAACTGGTAGAGGAGGAGAAGGAAGAGGAAACCAAAGAAGAGGAAGCAGCAGTGGTTGAAGGAGAAAAGGAAGAAGAGGTTACTGTTGTTGTAGAGGAAGAAAAGGCAGTAGTGGAGGAAGGTAGACCAGAAGAGCAACAACCAATTGAAGAGGAGAAGGTGGAAGCAAAGCCATGCTGTGCTGCATGTTCCATCATGTGATCTATCTACCAAATTTGTACACCCTTCAATCAAGTATTTGTTACTAAATTTGTTTTTGTTTTTCCTACTTACACACACACACATCCAGCTGTGTTAGATGACTAAGTACTGTTATTACTATTACGCTCTTTCTTATTCTTCTTTATTTCTGAAAGAGACTGCATTCACGAAGAAGAAGAAGAGACAGCCCAATCCACAAACCAGATGACTATATCCTCCTCTTCTTGTTCAACTAAACCACATCATCATCATTCCCACCATCATCGTTCAGCTCAACCAACCATTCCCTCAGCTTTACGCTTCCATTCTACAAAGTTGTCTAAAAGCAAAGGCCAAGCTGAATCATCATCATAATTTGAAAAGTCTTCCTTGACCTCTTTACTAAATCTATAAAACTGATTCCACTGATCTACATTGATCTTTTTATACCCATCCTGATTTACAAGGAATTCTCCTAAATCCTGAGTGAAGATTCCATGAGGAATGGTGAGCTTGAGCATAGCAGCTGCAGTGTCCACATCGATAATCTTTTGCCCTGGCTCGGTGAGACAAAATGAAAAGGCAAAGGAATGGAGGGACTGCTGAGAGTAGTGGCTTTGGTCGACTTCTTTGACAAGCTTTGGGAGGGACTTCTTGGCTTGGGATACAGTGGTGGTGTTCATGGCAGTCCACCCTTCTTTAAATTCTTGCCTGGAGAAGAAGCCCATGCGGGACGCTCTCATTTTCCAACATAAGACGAGAACTGCTCTGTCGGTGGGTTGTACGCCGAGGTCTGAACACATTGCCTCGACACCTTCTGGACCTATAGTGTCTTCATTGGTGCTGGGACTAAGGGATTTGTATGAGTTGAAGAGGGAATCTAGCTTGCTGACATCTTTGCTGCCAGACTGAGCGAGTTGGATGGAGGAGTGGGTGAGGTGATTGTCGGTGGGAACTGATCCAAGGAAAGCAGATTGGGAGTTTAACGCAGCTTACCTTGGGCGCAGCAGTAGTTGCAGCTCTTCGTCTCTTGGGAGCCATTGGAGAGAACGCTAAATGAAGGAAGGAAGGAAGGAAGGAAGCTGCTAGTGGTCTTATAAACTCTCGTCCTTTGATTGATTTCTGTGATGATCTCTCTTGTAATCCAAGCTCTACAGGAACAAAGAGCGTTAATATCAAAATCAGAATACACCTAGTGATGGACAGAGCGGGCTATTTATCATGAATTGGCCCATGCTTGCTCTCTCTCCTCGTGCTTTGGCTGCCAGTCCAACAGCGATGATGGAGCCAAACAACAAATATGCACACAACTTCTTCTTTTTCATATAATCTCAACCATTATGAAATTACATATCATCTAATAACAGTCATAACATGCTGCTACAACATCACAAGCTACATTCTCAACTATCCTTCCCTCTATTCCCTTTCTTTCCAGCAATGTCTTCATTCCCAGCAACAACCCCTCCTCATACCTACTGCCATTCCCAACAACCATTACCACCACCTTCTTGCCTTGTTTATTGCGCAGCCTCAAACACCATTGTGGCAACAAGTCCAGCTTTGCAAACTCACTGTTTACTTTGATCTTCTGCAAGGCAGTTGCTGCATTTTTCAATGCTGGCACTACCATTGTTGTTGTATCCCTGCTGTTGTCAGAGTTGTTTTGAGAGCCGACTACAGTAGACTCCTCCTTTTCTTCATTCTTACCACTCCTTTGCATCCATTGTGGCAACATATTCTCTTTACAACCTCCATTCAGGTCAGAAAGCAATTCAGATGCTTGTTTCAGCAACAATTGTGTTGCTTCATCTGCTGGGATACCAGTTGGCAACGACCTTATTCTTTCGGCTACCAGACTGAATACTGGACTTTCACGTTGTTTCAACATGATCAATGACCAGGCTAGCATTGATACGCTTGATACAGAGAGAGACTGTGGTGTGTACATATAATTATATGAATGGAAGAGAAAGAAAAGAAGAAGTGGGGTGTCAGTAAATAAATAAGAATGATGATAAGTGTCAATAAGAGAGGGAGACAGTGAGATAGGAGGAATATATCTTGGTTGGGGAAGCTTCATTAACCAAGTTGGACCCATGCATACATGTTGTACGTCGTAGTAGATAAGGGTAAAGGCATATAGGAATCTTCACCAGCCTCCCCCCCCTCCCCCAATCTTTCCTTCTATATATGTTTTGCTCATTATGTAGCTTATATTCATCAACGTACCATAACAGTCTTCTTCTGCTGTAACTTCTTCAATATACACTGCATATTATCTCCACTATTATTATCAGGGACAAATTCCATGCATGCACATCCCCAGAGACACTTCACCATCAAATCACTGGACAACACACTTTCATGAGCCACTCTAGACACCAAGGTCGTCACCAGCTGTGCATCATCAGCAGTAGGGCGGTAGCCCAGTACACCAAGGGCATAGAGACTCAATCCTGCAAGTGAAGCATCACAATCTGCCACTGATGTGATATTGGTTCTTAGTTGTTTCACCAGCTTTTCAATCAACTCCTCCTTGTCACTTTTATTGCTAATATTAGTAGTACTAATGATGTCATTACCACCAGCAGTAGTGATTTTGAGAGCAGAGTAAGACCATAATACCAAACATGCCTCATCAACAGTGAGATTAGCTGCTTCTTTATACAATGCTTTATTCATGAGGCTGATGAACACTGGATCTGATGAGTACCCTATCTTTCCAGCAGCATACACTAGATTGGCCAGTGAGACGGCTCTAGGTTGTTGTTTGTTCCCCATATGGTCATATACAACCCTGTTAGTACTATTGGTGTTGAGTATGAGTAGGGGAGTGGATGCAATAGCAGCGAATAATTGTGGACATGGGTGGTTGAATTTGGAACAGGCCCATGCTATAGTAGATACTGCTTGAAGGCTCACCCCCGACTGATGCTGCTTACTATTAATATCACCAAGAATCATAGTGACTATCTTTTGAGATGCAGCAGATAAGAATGCATCCCCCGGGTGATGTTCCAATGTGACAAACGCCCAGCACAGCATGCTCAGTGCTCTACCATCATACTGGTACGCTCTTCTCTCCACATGATTGGCCACTGCAGTCAGCAGCGTCTGCCCATTCAATGCAGCGGGACCGCCTCCAGGGAGACCTCTCCCTGGGTGAATCTCCATCTTTCCAAAACTCCAAATGGCAGTAGAAAGAGCTCGGGGGGAGTAGGAAGTGGAGAGATGCTGAGCAATGTGCTCTGCTGCTGGTTCCAGCAACTCTACAGGATGATGATGACGACGACCATCACCGCCAATACCTACAAAGGAAGCTAAGAGTGAAGATAAGTGATCAGGTGACATTTCAGGTACTTTATCTACCAAAGATGATGATAAATTATCCCAAAAATCGCCTGATGTGTGGTTCATCTTGCATAGAGCCCAGGCCAGACGACATGCTTCATCTCCTTTCAGCTCCCTCAACCTCTCTGTGTTCCTTGTCCACAAGGTATCCAGAGAGACAAGAAGCTCCCTAGGTCTGTGACCCTGCTTTGCCAAGCCCCAGACAAGCCATGATAGCCAGTGAGCTGGGTACTGAGAGACCAACTGCTGTGCACGCTGTGTGACTGCAGTAACGGTGTGTTCAGAGAGCGGGTAGCCCAGAGAAGCAAATGCGCACACTGTGTCGGCCAAGTCCCGAGGAGAGGCTGTTGAGGAGAGGTGGAAGAGACGGTCTTCTGCTTGGGGAAGGAGAGACATCAAGTGATGGTGGTGAGGGTGCAGACGTCTTGATGATGATGATGAAGAAGAGGGACTGTTGCTTGACAAGACAACATCATCAGCATCATCATAGCTCTCTTCTTCCTCCTCCCTGGTGCTACCATTCTCAGCATCATCTTCATCTTCTCTCTTCTGGGTATAACCAGCAGCTGCAACCAATACCATGGTCAGTTCCTTGGCATTAAGCTCATATATTCTCTCTGCAGCAGCTTTATAAATTACATCACTCTCAGCTTGTATCTTGGAAAGACCCCAGGCAACACAGGCTACTCCTTGAGCAGTTAAATCTGCCTCTACTTGTTCTACTCGTCGAGTAAATGCTTCTAAATATACACTAGTTGGTCTCCATTTTAGTGTTCCCAGTGCCCATGCTACTTGAGATACCTGAGCAGAGGAGAGAGATGAAGGACGCAATGTGCTGGTAGTGGTGGTGGAGTTTAATATGACGTTGAGCAAGACGGGGGAGCGGAAGTTGGTCTTGGCACATGTCCATAATAAGATGGTCAATGTGGAGGGTGAAACTTCCATTGTTGAGAGGAATCTACTAGGGTGGTGTAATGCTTCATATTCTATTGCTTCTAGTAACAAGGAGCAGCCTGTGTAGCCTAGCTTGGCACAAGACCAGGCTGCTGTGATGGAGGTGGAGAGGGGAGAAGATGGGCAGAGATGTGCCATTCTTTGCTCGAGAGATTTAATGAGCTGGCCAGGAGGGACTATTGTCATCCATGCACAAGATCGTAGTACACCAGTGATATCTCTGCCATGTAACTCTGTCATGTTTCTACTGAGGAGTTGTGAGAAGAGGGACTGGATAGCGGGATGGCGACGAATGGCAAGTCTACTGGAGGGGCCGGCGTTGCGAGTCAATTGTGAGAGTCTGAATAAAGCATTTGCTAGAGATACACCAGTTAATAAAGCTACATTGTCTCCTATGGTGTTGAGCAGTTGCTCTGCTGTTGAGGCGGCCCACAGGTCTTGGTCCAGAGCTCGTTGGGCTGCAGTCGCCATCGTCGGGTGAGGGACATGGGTGGTAAATTGCCTCTTATCTTTCACAGTGTCGAATAGTGGTGCATCATCAATGTCTATAGACTTCTCAGCAAAGAGACGTGCTAATTCTTGGGGTGAGGGAGTAACTTTAGGGGTAGTTTCAAGCTTTATGGACTGTGACTGCACAGGGAAATGATTGGAGGATAAAGTTAGAAAAATGCAAAGTACAGTTGGTGCATTGGAGAGTACAGCATACTTACCCTTTTTTTAAGCTTTTTAAGAGGTTTTGTTGCCTGAGGACGCAAGGCAGGCTTTATTTTCGTCACTTGCTGCATGCGATGTCCAGAGGATTGGCCCTTATTCGGTACCATTGGTGGATTGGTGCCCATATTGTTCCTTCACATGTGTCGAACTTTTTAATTGAAAGGTGGTATTGATGTGCGGTTACGTTCATTAAGGATGAGGGTGAGTGGCGGTGGAAGAACTGATGAGTGACGTTGCACGCATGAGGGTAGTCACCCTGACGGCGAAGGATTCATGAATGTTGGTGTTAGTGTGGGTTAGGTATGCTATTCCTTCATGTTATTCGCTTCATGGGTGTCTCAGTTATATCATTGGCGAAGTAAATATCGAATCTTGCTCTCCATACTACCACAATTCCATCTGAAAGGAAGGTCTATTTCAAGCATATTAATATTTTCCTG
>Ga0114919_10000699_pt1 | contig 26433 bp, 16 predicted proteins | sample BlataG_FD_88682 | JGI IMG/M metagenome (GOLD analysis project Ga0114919, IMG submission 88682) | Deep subsurface microbial communities from Black Sea to uncover new lineages of life (NeLLi) - Black_00105 metaG | ecosystem: Environmental > Aquatic > Marine > Oceanic > Sediment | place: Atlantic... | reverse complement strand
CGTACTCGGTAATGCTGCTCATCCTCTTGGCCATCATCAGCCTCAGCGGGGCGCGGAGATCGTGGGAGTTGTACAACGCGGCGCGCCCGGCGGTTGTTCCCATGCCGGATGAGGACAGCTAACAGCGCCGCCGGGCCGATTCGAGCCGCGGACGACGTACGAAGTGGACATGCCAGAAACGGACACTCCTGCAACAAATGAGCCGGACCCCCGCCTGGCCCGCTATTCACGCCAGATGCTCTTCGAAGCCATCGGCCACGCGGGGCAGAAACGCTTGCAGCACGCGCAGGTTGCGCTGGTCGCCCGTGAAGTGCCACCTGGTTGGTCTTACGCTGGTTCAGGCACCGGTCTTTCGGCGGAAGGCATGTTCGGCGGCACGTCAGTGACAGCGGCGGTGTCATTGACCGTTCGAGTGAGCTCGCGCTCGGCCGGGGCGCGGTGGCACAGGTAGCGGCCCAGCGAGCGGATGGCCTGGTCGCACGAGCGGAAGACCGGCACGCCCGCGGCGCGGATCGCCCGCGCCAGCGCATCGTACGCCGGGCCCGAGTCGATCACGTAAACCAGCGGTTTGCTCGACTCGGCGAACAGCTTCGGCAAGCGCGCGACCATCGAGCCGGGCTTGTCGATCTCCTTGGCCGTGGTGAGCATGGCCGGCGAAAGCGGGACGGCCGAAGCAACGACGGCGTCCAGCTCGTCACACTCCAGCATCACGCGGATACAATCTTCGTGGGCCTGGTCGGTGGCCATCGGCGTCAGGTCCAGCGGATTGCGCGGGTTGACCAGACCGTCCAACTTGTGCTGCTTGAGCGTCTCGACCAGCCGCTTGCGCCACTTGTCGGAGAGCTTCGGCATGGTGACCTCGTAACGGCTGCCGCGGATCGCGTCCGCCATCCCGACCGTCTCGTAGCCGGCGTTGCTGATCGCACCGATGCGGCGGCCGGTGAACCGCTTGCCGTGCAGGGCCGTGGCGAGCTCCATCAACTGCTCGAATTCCTTGAAAGTATCGACAACGATCGCACCGGCGTTGGCCATCGCGGCCTGACACACGTCGTAATCGCCGGCAATCGAGGCGGTGTGTCCGGCGGCGGCCGAACGGCCCGACTCGGTCCGCCCGGCCTTGTAGAACACCACCACCTTGCCCGCCGCCGTGATCTGCCCGATCGTCTTGAGCAGGGCCAGGCCGTCGGCGTCGTTGAAGCCTTCGACGTAGACCCCGAGCGCATCGACATCGTCACGCTCGCCGACGACCTTCACGAAGTCCGCGATGGTCAGGTCGATTTGGTTGCCGATCGAGACGGCGATGACCGGATCGAGCGTCTCCAGGTTGCTCAAGCGGGTGATGATGAACGCGCCGCTCTGGGAGATCAGGGCGCAGCGTCGGGCCGGTGCCGACCAGCGGCTGTCGAGCTTGCTGCGCGGGATGAAGAATGTGTCGTAGCGGCCGGGGCGGGACTGGACCCCCATGCAGTTGGGCCCGAGGAACACCGGTCCGCCGTCCGGGCGCTGACGGGCGGCCAACACGGCGACCCGCGCCTGGGCCTGCAGGTCTTCCGTGCCCTCGGTCTCGCCCACCCCGCCGGGGATCAGGATGGCGGATTGCACCTTCCCGCTGGCGGAGATTTCTTCAATCATCCGCGGCAATTGGGCGGCGGGGGCGGCCATGACCAGCAGATCGACGGGCTCGGGCAACGCCGCCGGGTTCGGCACGCAGCAAACCTCATCCACCTCTTTTTCATTCTCCTTGATCACGTAAAGGTGTTCGCGCGGGAAACCGCAGCGCTTGACGTTGTTCAGGATGACGCGGCCGAAATTCATCGACGTACTGGAAACGCCCAACACCGCGATCGACTGCGGCTCGATCATGCGGCGGAGCTTTTCGAGCGGTCGGGGCGGCGGCTCCTTGACCGCGGTTTGCAGCCGACCGCGTCCGTCCAACGGGACCATTCGCTGCTGTCGGAACGCGAAGGGGTTGACCTCGAGCTCGGCCACGTCGGGCCCTTCCGCGCCGCGGTCCACGCAGAACCGCCGCGCCATCGAGATGAACGCGTGGAAGCAGCGCAGCAGCTCGCCGTCGGAGACCACGCGTCGGTGCCCGCGGGTCTTGCCGGTGAGCAGTTCATACGCGGCGGTTTTCTTGAATAGTCCGAAGAACTGCTCGGCGGTGGTGTTGGTGGCCACGGCCTTGGCCACGGCGAGGCCTGGCAGCATCTTCTGGGCGAGGTACTCGGTATCGACGCCGCCCAGCCCGGCCGCGATCACCGGCCCGTACTCGCGTGTGGTGCGGATGCCGACGAACAGCTCGTTGCCGAAGCCCGCTTCGGCCTGCTCGACGAACTCGATCACCAGCACGCCGGCGAGGTTGACCGGTTGGAAACCGGTCCCACAGGGAGGTTGGAAACCGGTGCCACAGGGAGGTTGTGAACCGGTCCCACCGCCGAACTGCGTGATCAGCCGGTCGATCTCGCGTTTGACGGTCTCGTAGTCCTTGCGCACGAAAAGGACGCCCCTGGCTTCGGTCTTGTGGACGACTTGCGGCGAGACGACCTTGAGCACGACCTGCTCGCCGGGGAATTGCTCGAGCAACTCGGGCGTGATCGCTCCGGTCCGCGGCACGAACAGATACTTGGGCGGGGAGATGGCCCCGATCACTTCGACCAGCTTGTACACCTCGTGCTCGTAAAGCTGCCGCCGGCCTTCCTCATACGCGTCTACCAGGATGTTCTCGACGCCGATGGTTTCCGGACTGGACAGCTCGTCGCCGGTCACCACGACGTCGAGGGCTGTCGCGACCGGGGGCGTTTGGGCGCCCAACTGCTCGACCGGCAATTTTTCGATCCACTGTCGCACGGCGCGCGAGCTGCCCCCGCGGTTGAGGCCGTCGAGGTAAGCGGCGGCCGCGTTGCGCCCGAAGCGGAAGGCCCGCCGGTTCACGTCCACCAGCTTGGGGCCTTTGCCGGCGAACATCTCGGCGACGGCGTCCTCGAGCTCGCGCGGCTCGAAGTCGAGGAAGAGCGCGGCCGCGCCGACGACGACGATGTTCGCCGCCCGCGCCGAACCGGCCGCCCGGGCCAAGCGGTCCGCGTCGAAGAGCACGTGCCGCGGGTAACGGGCGACCTGCTCGAGCACCTGCTCGATCGCCGGGTAGTTGTCGATGTTGACCACGGGGTTGGTGCTGGCGATCAGCGCGCCGTCCTCGCGCAGGTACTGCACGTAGCGCAGCGACTCCAGCGGCTCGACCGCCAGGATCAGGTCCGCCCGTCCGAGCGGGATCAGGTCGCTGGAGAGCGGGTGGTCGGCGATGCGCAGGTGCGACTGGACCGCCCCGCCGCGTTGCGACATGCCGTGCACCTCGGCCTGTTTGATGTGCATGCCGCGTCGCAACGCCGCGATCGAGATGGCTCGGGCGACGGTCAGGATGCCCTGTCCGCCGACGCCCGCCAGAATCAGGTTCTTTTCCACGACTCTTCCCTACTACTTTGCGCCTGTCGTTGCCGGCTCGGCGGCCTTCTTCGCCACGGGCGTCTTGCGCTTGGTCTGGATGCACGCCCGTTGAGCCACAATCACCGACAGCCCGCGATAGTTGACTTCCCGGGCGATCAGTTCGACGTTCTGACGGTGCTTGGCGGGCAACGGCTCGAGCACGTGCAGATGCTCCTCCGGCACGCCCAGCCCACGCAGCAGCTCGATCAGCTTGTCCCCCGCCACCATCGTTTCCTGCATCCCGGTCATGGCCACCGTGGAGTTGTCCAGGATGAAGACCGTGATGTCGGCGTTGCGTTTGGCGGCGCCGATCAGGGGCGTCATGCCCGAGTGCGTGAACGTCGAGTCGCCGATCGTGCACAGCACCGGGAACGCCCCGGCCTGGGCCGCTCCGTGCGCCATCGCGATCGACGCCCCCATGTCCACACAGGTGTGTACGGCCTCGTAGGGCGGCAGGCAGCCGAGCGTGTAGCAGCCGATGTCGCTGAACAGCATGCTGTTCGGGTGACCCTGCGTCGCGTCCAGCATGGCCTTGAACGTGTCGGCGTGCGGGCACCCCTTGCACAGGGCCGGCGGCCGGCCCGGCAGATCGGCCACCACGTCCACGGGCTTCTCCCGGCTGACCCCGAGGGCGGCGGCAACCAGGTCGGGCGTCAGCTCGCCCGACAGCGGCAACGCCCCGCTGAGCTTCCCGCGGATGGTCTTGCCCGGCACGCCCAGCAATCCGTTCAGCCGGCGTTCGATAAACGGGTAGCCCTCCTCGATCACGAAGATCTCGTTGCAGTGGTTGACCAGCTTGCGGATGGGCCCCACCGGGAGCGGGTAGGTGCTGATCTTCAGCAGCGAGTCCTGCCCGTCGGAGCCGAGCGTCTCACGCACGTAGTTATACGCGATCCCCGAGGTGATGATCCCGCGGCGGCCCGCGAGCGTGAGCTGGTTGAGCGGCGACTGTTCCAGGTACTGTTGAATCATCTCCTGCACGTCGAGCAGGTGCCGGAATCGCCGCCGGGCATTCGACGGAACCAGCGTCCAGTCGCGTGGGGCCGGTGCCGGGCGCTGGGGCGGCTTGTGGCCTTTGGCCGGCGGATTCACGCGCACGTTCGCCCGACTGTGGGCCAGGCGCGTGACGATCCGCACCAGCACGGGCAGTCTCATGCGCTCGGACAGCTCGAAGGCTTCGCGCGTGAAGTCGTAGCATTCCTGCTGATTGGAAGGCTCGAGCACCGGGACTTGGGCAAACTCGCCGTAGAAGCGGCTGTCCTGCTCGTTCTGCGAGGAATGCATCCCCGGATCGTCGGCCACGACCAGGACCAGCCCGCCGTTGGCCCCCGTCAGGGCTGAATTGATGAACGGGTCCGCCGCCACGTTCAGCCCCACGTGCTTCATCGAGACGACGGCTCGTTTGCCGGCGTACGACATCCCCAGGGCCTCTTCGTAGGCGACCTTCTCGTTGGCGGACCAATAGGCCGAGACGTTGCCGGCTCCCTTGGTCACCGCCGCGACGTACTCGAAGATCTCGGTGGCGGGCGTGCCGGGATAGGAGAACGCGCCCGCGATCCCGGCGTGAATAGCGCCCAGCGCTACGGCTTCGTCGCCAAGCAACAGCTCGCTTTTCATGGAACGTTCCTTTCGACCCGCCCGTCGTTGGGACCCGGGATGAACTGCCGCCCGGGGATCACGTCTCCGGGCAACCATATGGAAATACGCGCTACCCGGCGGTTCGGCTTGCACGCATCATACCGCAGCCGCGCGCGTGTGGCGAAACCGCCCGTGCGCAGCTAATCATATACGCATCAAGCACTTAGCGGTAGCGCACCAGCCGCCTGTCGAACGCGTGTTACGCCCCGTTGCGGTAAATCCCTCAGCTGAACACGGTCCCCCAGCCGCAGCTCACCGCTGCCGTTGCCATTCGCAGCTCCCGCCTGGCCGCCGTGAAGAGGGTGGACGGTCCCCCCAAGCAAAACGGCCGCGGGATTCCCGCGGCCGTTTCGGGCTCGAACACTCGTCTTTGCCGACGACTAGCGGCGGCGCAGCGCGACCAGACCGCCGAAAGCCAGCAGGGTCAGCGAAGCCGGTTCGGGCACGAACTCGATAAAGCGTCCCGAACCCGCGTACTCCTGCTCGATGATGTTGCCGGTGCCGGGCTCGATCTCGAAGACGCCGTTGCCGTCGGTCACCAGCAGGTTGCCGTTGCCCAGACGATATACACCACGCCCGCTGCTCCAGGGCGTCTGTTCGTAGATAGTGCCGTCGAGATCGAAATCCGTAACCACGTTGTCAGAGAATGACGCGTTCAAGAACGCGCCCGGCGACAGGCCGTCGAACTGGATCTGCTCGGGGAAGCTGACCGAGAAGAGCTCGTACGCCAATGAGCCGTCGTAGTTGTAGAGCCGGACATTGTCGCTCGTGCCCTGAATGTCGGCCAGCAGCGACCGCCCGTCCTCCAGAAAGAGGATGTCAAACGGGTCCGACCCATCCTGGATGAAGTTGCCGACCTTGCTGTGCGGCCCGTCGAACTCGGCCACGTAGTCGTCACCGCTGGTCACGAACACGTGCCCGCCGCGGAAGTCGATCCCGCGGATGTTGTTCAATCCGTCGGTGCCGTCGGCATAGACGTCAAAGAAGCTGCCGTCCATGTTGAAGCGGAACACCGAATCGGCGACCTGGTCGGATACATAGATGTAGCCACCCGGGCCGAGCGCGGCATTGATCGGCGTGGAGAACATACCGGCGCCGTTGATCAGGTCGCCAAGGTATGTCCCGTCATATGGATCGTACATCCCGACCGTGTCGGCCGTGGAGTCCGGGATCAACAGCATCTCTCCGGCCAGCGCGGCCGGGGCCAGCAGCAGGCTGGCCACCACTACACCAAGTACGATTCTGCTACGCATACTACTACCTCCTCGTTTTCCAGTCGGCCCGCCTTCGGGCCTGCCGCAAATGCCGATTCCCTTAGACCAATTGCGGCCAACCGATCGCCCTGAACGTACACGAGCGGTCCTCCGGGGGCATCCTTCTCCTGCTTCGTCAGAGATGTCCCCTTGGGGAACGCTCCTGGCCGTTCCCTAGAACTTTCTTATAGCACAAGGCCGATTGCATGTCAACGGCAGTCGCGTGTTATCTCGGCAGCTATTCACGCCAACCCGCCGCGCCCCACAGTTTGACGAACCGGCACTTGATATGCTCCTCCCGCTCCAAGCCGTGCTCGGTTCGCCGGACGCGTACGAGCGTCTGATCGTCCACCGGGCCGATGGGCACGACCAGCCGCCCGCCGACCGCGAGTTGGTCGCACAGCGGGGCCGGGACGTCCGGTGCGCCGGCAGTCACCATCACTCCGTCGAAGGGAGCCTGCTCCGGCCAGCCGAGCGATCCGTCGCCGCAACGGTAGCTGACGTTGGCCAGCCCGAGCTGTCGCACCCGCTCGGCCGCTTGCGTGGTCAACTTCAGATGCCATTCGATAGTGAACACGTGCTTTGCCAGGCAGGCCAGGATCGCGGTCTGGTAGCCCGACCCGGTCCCGATCTCGAGCACCCGATCCCGCGGACCCACCTCCAGCAGCTCGGTCATCCGCGCAACCATGTATGGCTGCGAGATTGTCTGCCCGCATTCGATCGGCAGGGCACTGTCCGCGTAGGCTTTGCCCGCTAGCGAGTCGGGCATAAAGCGCTCGCGCGGCACGCGGCGCACGGCGTCGAGCACCGGCTCGGCAGAAATCCCGCGCCGGGCGAGCTGGCTGGACACCATCTCGTCCCGCTCGGCCTTGCGGTTGCTCTCCCCGGGAATGGCCGGCATGCTGCGCATGGTACACGATGGCCGATAAAGTGCACATTGAGGCTCCCCACGGTGCTTGGGCCTTTGTGACACTCATGCTGCGACCCATCGCAGCTCGATGCTCATAACGCTGTTGTTTCCGTAGGGTTGCGCGCCGTTCTGAGCTGACGTCCGGGAGCGCGGGTCGGGCCATACCCGGATCTGCCACCGACCGGCCTGACGGCCACGCCCCGGCTGCTCTGGAACGCGGGAATTGTCCAAGCGAATTCGGCGTGCGGGGCAAGCGGCGGCGATCTCGAGCGTTGTGCTTTATGAGGCAATGGGTTAGCGCGTATGATTACCTGCATCAATCCGGTCCAAGGAGAACCAAAATGAGATTGGCGTGTGTACTGACGTTGTTGGGGGCATGGTTTGTCCTGCCCACTCTGGCCCAGACCGAACCCGAGGAGCAAACCCGCGACCGACCGCAGGTCCGACAGATGCGCCGTCAAGGGCAGCGTGGCGGCGAGCAACGCGGGCCGCGGATGGGCTTCCTCTTCCAGCGCATGCCCGACCAGCTCGAACTCGATGACGAGCAGCGCGCCCAGTTTGAAGAGATCGTCGCCGAGTTTCGCGAGCGCATGGGTGAGGCTCGCCAGCGCGGCGAGGGGATGCACGAGGTCTTCCGCGAGATGCGGGCCGCCCGCGAGGCCGGCGACGACGAACGCGTCGAGGAACTGCGCGCCCAACTGCGTGAGCGTCGCGGCGGCGGGGGTCGGTTCATGGAGGAGTTCTTCGGTGAGGTGGAAGGCATCCTGCGCGAGGACCAGCTCGAGCGACTCAGCGAGATCCGCAGTCGAGTCGCCCAGGGCATGCGGCGTGGGCAGAACCCGGCCGAACGCCTGCGAGAGCTGCGCAGCCGCCTCGAGCTCGACGAGCAACAGGGAGAGCAGTTCGACGAGTTGCTCCAGGACCTACGCCAACAGGGCGGGCAACGCCGTCAGCAGATGCAAAACCTGCGGCCGTTGATGAGGGAATTGCGTGAGGCGATGGAAGCCGGCGATGAGGCGCGGGCCGAGGAGCTGCGGGCCCAACTCGAGGAACGGCGACCCAGGCGGGGCGCGGTGCTCGAGGACTTCTTCGTGGAGCTGGAGAAGTTCCTGCGCGACGACCAGAAGGAGATCCTGGCCCAGTTCCGCGAGGAGATGAGCGAGCGCGGCGAACGCGGCGACCGTGGTCGCGTCGATGTCCGCAGCATCCTGAACGCGGCCAGACGCCTGAAACTGGACCAGGACCAGAAGAAGGAGCTCAATGAGATTGGGCAGGCGGCCCTGCGGGCGGAGCGCGAACTTCAGCGGCGTGACCGCGAGGGTCGAGCGATGCTGGCCGCAAAGGTCAGGGGCGAGATCCTCGCCATCCTGGACGCCGAGCAGGCGGAGCAGTTCGAGAATTACCTCAGCCGGCGGGGTCGTCCTGAGCGGCCTGGTCGCGAGGGTGCGCGTGAGCGTCCGCGTGAGCGTCGGGGCGACCGCGGGCCGGACGACGAGCGGCCATAGGCCGGCTACACGGAGTTGAGCGAGATGACGGCGGCCGCGTTCCGAGTGGGACGCGGCCGCTTCTTCTGACCAGCCGCTTGCATTCCTAACATTATCCGAATATAGTTGCCGCTGTTCGGTGACGCGATGCGGCGTGTCGAGAACCCGCCCAATCCGTACGTGCGCGAACACCGCGAGTGGCTGGGGCCGCCGCCGGCCGCTAAGCTCGAGGTGTACGAGGAACACGCACGCTCGATTCTCTCGCACAACGAGAGTCCCGACATCCCGTATCGCTGGAGCCTCAACCCCTATCGCGGCTGCCAGCATGGGTGTGCGTACTGCTACGCCCGGCCGACGCACGAATACCTGGGCCTCGGGGCGGGGACCGACTTCGAGAGCAAGATTACGGTGAAGGTCAACGCGGCCGAGCTGCTGGCCCGGGCGTTGACGCGACGGGGTTGGCACAAGGAGATGGTCGCGTTTTCCGGCGTCACGGACTGCTACCAGCCGCTGGAGGCTGTGTACCGACTCACCCGCCGCTGTTTGCAGGTGTGTCTCGATTTCGGCAATCCGGTGGGCGTGGTGACGAAGTCATATCTGGTGGCGCGCGATGCCGACGTGCTGGCGGCGTTGGCCACGCGGGCGCCGGTACGGGTGTGGTTCAGCATCTCGACCGTCAACGACGAGTTGGTGCGTGGGCTCGAGCCGGGCTCACCGCCGCCGACACGCCGCTTTCAGGCCATGCGCCGCTTGCACGAGGCCGGGGTCCCGGTCGCGGTGCTGGTGTCGCCGGTGATCCCCGGACTGACCGACCGCGACATTCCGCGCGTGTTGGAGCAGGCGGCCGCCTGCGGGGCCTCGGACGCATCGCTCACGCCGCTACGACTGCCTGGGAATGTCAAAGAGGTGTTCCTCTCGCGTCTGCGGCGCGCCCGGCCGGCGAGCGCCAAGCGGGTGGAACATCTTATTCGCGGAATGCGTGGCGGCGAATTGGACGATCCGCGGTTTGGGTGCCGGATGCGGGGCAGCGGGGCGTATTGGGAAGGCGTTAAGCAGCTATTCGAGAAGACAGTTGCCCGCCTGGGGCTGGTCGGTGGGCGGGGCACGTGCAAGTCGCGGCCGGAAAGTGACCGGAATCCCACCCGCCAGTTGCCGCTGTTCGGGGGTTGATTCGAGCCTGCCCCCGACTCAGCGGGCCGAGAAAACGGTATAGCGTCTGGTCGGCGGACTCCTGTGGAATCGCGAGAAGCGGGCCGCGTAGTCGGCGGGATTGCTCGGGCGATCCCACTTAAAGGTCAGGAGGTAACACGTGAAAGGGCGACTGAGGCGACGGCCACGTGGATCGCACCGAGCTGGGCGGCCCGGGCGTACCCGGCTACCGCGTGCGTTCCTCGCCAGATTCAACTGCGAACCGCTGACGGCGAAACGGGTGAGTTCAGTGGGCCCTCGGCGAGGTTTCCGACCGATCCGACGTAGACATCCTGTTGACGCACTGGGGCGAGGGCGTCTTGCTGCGCATATTCATGCAGCAACCGCTACGGCTGTGGCGCGTTCAGCAGCTTACGGCATTCCGCGAGCGTAAGCCGCCAAAGCGCGCCGTCGTTCATGCGGAACAGGGGCTCGTCAGGCAGCAGGTTGGTGCCGCCTACGATCGCCTGGCGCGTCGGGCGCGATAGACTCGCGAGCAGTCTGCGGGCTTCTGCGACCGTGTACAGGCTGTTCTTGTAGCCCAAGGTGAGCACCGCCCAGCGGACTTCCTCGGGCAAGGCGTTGATATCCTTCTTGAGCTGTGCCGTCTGCTTCGCGTCGCCCGCGGCGCGCCGCAGCCGGACGATCCAGGGCCGCACCAGGCGATCCGGGTCGCTCACGTCGGCGAGCAAACGCTTGAAGCGGGCCGGCGAGCTGTCGACGTCCACTCCGAACCACTCCACGTACGCTGCCGTCAGATACTCCCCGACGGTCTGATCGCGCTGGGCATGTTGGCCGACGTGCGCGGTCGGCTGAGCGAACGGCAGCGTCGATTCCCGGTCGACCAGCAGGTCGGCGTACGAGAGCAACGCGGCGATGTCTCCCTGCTGGTCGGCCACGAAGATGCCGATGCCGCGCTCGGCGGGCGTGCCGCTGCGCACCAGATGTTCGCGTTGCGCGGGCGTCATCCGCACGGCCTTCTTCAGTGCCGGCCGCAACTCGGGCTCGATCAGTGTCCACTGGTTGTAACGCGGCAATACGGTGATCTTCGAAACGAGCTGGTCCGCGTTCGTTTTGAGCGATTGGGCGTTGGCGCTTGCCGCCGCGAACGCCACAGCAAGCAGCGTACCGTAGCGACCAATGTTGCTGGAGGTGAACATGCCGTGGCTCCTAGTAGCTAAACCAGGTCTCGCGAACTTCATAGGCGTCCTTGCGGGCAGCGTGGTAGGGGCCGCAGTATCCGTGGTAGCCGTCGATGGCACTCTGCTCCCAAAGCAGGTTGGCCTCGTTGGTTGTGCCTTCGTACGGCCCCGCTCCGTAAGACGGGTCGTAGTACTTCCCGTTGATCTTCACGACGAAGTGACGCCCGAAATAGCTGGCCGGGTTCGGCTCGTCCTGGCCGGGGATGCCGTCGGCATCAGTGCACTCCGGTCCGCCCGGCCAGTACGGCCCGCCGCAGGGACTGTCGAGGCGATACGGCCAGCCCGCGCAGCCACTGGTGCCTTCACCGGCGAAGTCGTAGTTCCTGACCAGCAGGCCCTCATCCGCTATCGGCTCGATGGTGATCCAATAGGCCCCGCCGATCCCCTGTGTGCGGAAACACTGTCTCAGCAGGTCGGCCCACGCGCCGCACTGGCCGTTGAGGTACATGACCAGCCCCGGCGCGTCGTACACCGTGCAATGGGAAGCGCAGAGAATTCCGCGGTAGTATCCCAGCACCTGGCCGCGGACATTTTCGACGTGCAGATCCGTAAACTCGGTCCAAATGGCGTCGATCGTGTCTTCTACGTTGTCCTGTCCGTGGGCGGCCTGGGTGCTGATGTCGAAGTAGCTTTCCAGCCGGTCACCCATCGGATCGTCATAGCTCACGTAGACGCGATTCCGGCTCACGCCGGCGGGGAAGAAGCTGGTGCCGTCCAGGGCTACCGTCCAGTCGATATCGAAGGTGCCGTAGTATGCCACCGTGTTGGGCAGCGGGACGTCGGACGTCAAGGTGTCCGTAACGACCAGCTCGCCGCTGGAGACCGTACCCGTTCCGGCAAAAAGCATGCCGTCCGGCCCCGTGCCAACGACCGGCACGTCCTCCAACTCGAGATCCGCCGGGGTGACGGCGAATCTCAGGTCGGCAATCGAAACGTACGTGTTTCGCGTGTAGGCGACGGGATACTTGTGGTCGCCTGGGTCGTCCGCATCGCCGTCCAGGTCACTGTCGAGCCAGTGGGGTGTCCCGTAGGCCGGGCAGGAGCCCGAGGGGCAATCGACGGTCACGTTGTGGAACGAGGCTCCCGTGAACGTCAGTTGTTCCAGTTGGGTAACGCCGACGCAGCCCCAGTCAGCCAGCAGGATACCCAGATCACCCTGACCAACGTGGCCGTCGCCATCGAGGTCCACATTCGGATTCCAGTCGGGGTCGCCCGGGTGCGCGCACCAAGCCGCGAGCAGCTCACCCAGGTCAGATTGGTCGGTGTCACCGTCGCCGTCGATGTCGCCCGGGCACCCGCCATTACGATCTTGATCGAAGTCCGCCCCCCGCGCTATTCCCGGTAGCAGCAGTAGGCCGACGAGCACAGTGAGATTGAGTGAGAACGTCATTGTATTTTCCCCGGGGTATCGCGATTGAACCTGGTCCCGCCCCGGCTTTGCACCAGCAGCCAGTTCAACCCAAGTATAACACACTCGCCCATAGTTTCAAAGGACCGTGGGAATTCGGGGGACACACGGGCTGCCAACGCTCTGGGCGAGGGCCGTTCGCAGCTTGTTGCGGCGAGAATTCAGCCTCGCCGGGGCTGGATCGGTCCAGTCCCGGTTTTGCTGGAAATTCGGGCAGGGGCCGGTCTGACTGGCGGCGACGGTCCGCAGGACGGTCGTCGCCTGCGATCGGTCGCGGTCTGCTAGAAGAAGCTGCTGATGTCCTTGATCGTGACGAACAGGATGCACAGGACGATTGTCGTCAAGCCGACGATGGTGCTGATCATCTGCGTCTTGAGACTCAGCGGCTTGCCTTTGATCCTCTCGATGATCAGGAAGACCATGAGGCCGCCGTCCAGGACCGGCACCGGCAGGAAGTTCAGCACCGCCAGGTTCACCGAGAGGAAGCCGAGGAAAAACAACAGCTCCGGCCAACCTTGTTTGGCGCGTTCGATGGCAAAGCTGAAGATGCCGACCGGGCCGGCAACGTGCCGGACGCCCACGTTGCGCTTGGCCAGGCTGCGGATGAACTGATACACCTCCACCACCTGGTAGCCGGCGATCTTGACTCCCATGCCCAGCGCGCTGAGCGGGTTGCTGCGGCGGACGATGTGGGTCTGCACCTCGAAGCGCCTGAAGTCATACACATACATAAGCCGCATTTGCCAGGGATCGAGGTTGTCACGGGGAACGGTGAAGCTCTGCTCTTCCGGCTCCGCGCGGAAGCTCCGGATGAACCGGACGGTCACGGTCTGGCCGACCCTCTCCTCGAGCAGCTTGCGGACGGCCCAGGGGTTCGGCAGGGTCAGGTCAAGCGTCTTGCCGTCGCTGTTTGCGATTGAGACGCTCTTTTCCCCATCGATGGCCAGAATCTGCGTGTTTGGCGACAAGTCGAGTTCGTTCACGATGCTGCCGGGCACCGCCAGTGAGCCGACTGCTTCCTCGTCACCGGTGCGGTAGCGGACGGTGACAGTCCTGCCCGCGGCCACCTTGAGGATCTCGATGACGTCGAACCAGGTCGCGACCGGCTGATCGTCAATCGCCAGGATGAGCGACCCGCGTGGCATGTTCAGGGCGGCGGCAGGGGTGCCGGGGACGACGTTGGCCACTACCGGGTGCAACTCTTCGGCGCGGGAGTTGAACTCCAGGCCGACCTTCGGCTTGCCTTTGCCGAGCAGCTTGAACTCCCGCTGGGGAGTGACGAACAGCTCTTTGGACGAACCGTCACGCTCGACCAGGACGCGGATAGACTTGCCCGGGTTCGCGGTAATGTTGTCGATGATCTCTTCATACAAGGGGTTGGCCACGGTTCCCCATTCGGCGATGACGTCGCCCGACTCGAAGCCGGCCTCGTCCGCCGGCTCGCCAGGCTCCACCGCGCCGATCGTGATCCGCCGCTGCATGCCGAGGATGTGACAGTTGTCGGTATACGAGCCGCTGCGCTCCGCCGGCAGATCGGCCGGCGCGACCAGGAGGTAAGCGCGCTGGGCACAGCGGACGACTTGCGGCGCCGTGTCGCGATCCCCGGAGTCCCAGCGTTTCACCATGACCTCGAGGGTCCTCCCCTGACTGTTGGCAAAGACCTCCGAGATATCCAGCGCCGACTCGACCGGTTTGCCATCCACGTGCGTAACTTGGTCGCCTTTTTCGACGTTGGGGTGGTCACCCACGGGCCGGCCGTCCTGGCTGAGCGTGGTTGTAAACCGCGGTGTTAGCCCGATCGTGCGGATCATCAGCCGTTTGTCCATCTGCGGCTCGACGACAATTTCCTCGTCGAGCAGTTTTTCGTCGCGTTCGACCCGGAAGTGCAGCGGGCCGTCCGCGAAGATGGTGGCGACCTGGATGTCCCGAAAGGAATCCACCGTACGGCCGTTGACCGAAATCAAGCGGTCGCCCGGCAGAAGCTTCCCGCTGGCGGGACCATCGGGAAGCACATCGCCGATAACGGGCGCCTCCATCTTCTTGCCCATCAGGAAGACGCCCGTCAGCAAGACGGCGGCGAACAGCAGGTTGAAGACGACGCCGGCGGAAACCACGATCATGCGCCGGCTGACCGGGCGGTTGGTGAAGGCGCGCGGGTCCTCGGTCATCTGGACGTCGCCGGTTTTCTCGTCGATGACGATATCGTCCTGGCCGAGCATCTTGACGTAGCCGCCGATGGGCAGGAGCTTGAAGCAGTAATCGGTTTCGCCGTAGCCCTTTTCCTGCAGCTCCTCGGCCTTGTAGTTGGGGCGGTTTCCCAGGGTGAAGCCTTCGCCGCCGCGCCAACCGAAGAGGCGCGACCCGAAGCCGACGGCGAAGCGGTCCACGCGGATGCCGACCCACTTGGCGGCCAGAAAATGGCCCAGTTCATGGACGAAAATGATGATCGAGAAGCCGATCAGCACCTTGAGGAACATCAGGGTGTTGTACCACCAGGGACTCGCGTCACTGGCCGCCAGGCTCCCGCAGAAAGCGACTAACCACGCGTGCATGCATCAACCTCTGCTCGGGCCCAGGCGTCGGCCTCCATCAGTTGCGCCAGCGTGGGCTCATCCACACAACGATGCCGGCGAAGCACCCGCTCGCTCAGCCGGATGATCTGCCCGAACGGGATGGTCCCGGCGCGAAAGCGCTCGACGGCAGCTTCGTTGGCGGCGTTCAAGACGGCTCCGCTCGTCCCGCCCCGCCGGGCCGCCTCGTAGCCCAACCGCAGGGCCGGGAAGCGCTCGGGGTCCGGCGGCTCAAAATGCAGCCGCCGGGCCTGACTCCATTCCAGTCGCGCGGCAATGCCCGGCATCCGTTGTGGGTACGTCATAGCATATTGGATCGGGGTTCTCATGTCAGGTGCCGAAAGCTGGGCGACCAGCGACCCGTCACGGAATTCCACCATCGAGTGGACGATCGACTCCGGGTGCACCAGCACCTCAACCTGATCCGGACTGACGCCGAACAAGTGCGTCGCCTCAATGATCTCGAGGGCCTTGTTCATCATGGTGGCGCTGTCGATCGTGATCTTCGGACCCATCGACCAGGTCGGATGTTGCAGGGCCTGCTCCACCGTGGCGCGCTCCATTCGCTCGCGCGACCAGGTTCGGAACGGACCGCCCGACGCCGTCAGGTAGATGCGCCGCACCTCGCGCGGCCGGCCGCTCATCAGGGCCTGAAACACCGCGGAGTGTTCGCTGTCCACTGGAATCAGCGTGCTGCCGTGCTCGCGGACCAGGGGCATGATCAGCGCGCCGGCCACGACCAGCGATTCCTTGTTCGCCAGCCCGACGTCGATGCCCCGCCCCACGGCGGCCAGCGTGGCCGGCAGTCCCGCGGCTCCGACGATCGCGGAGAGAGCCAAGTCCACCTCGGCCGTGTTCACCAGCTCGACCAGTCCCTCACCTCCGGCGAGCACGCGCGTGCCGGACGGACAGGAACGTTTCAGGTGGTCGTAATGTCGCTCGTCGGCAATGGCGACCACGGGGACGCCGAAGCGCTGCGCCTGTTCGGCCAGCAGTTGCCAACCCTGACGAGCGGCCAAGCCGACGAGGGAGACCTGCTCCTTCAGGGCGGCGGCCACGTCCAGGGCTGCTCGACCGATGGAACCGGTTGACCCGAGCACGATGATTCGTTTGCGCATCACCCGCACACTATAAACCGTGGTGGCCAAAAGTGCATATCAGCTCGGCCTCTGGAGTGGGCTCAGGCCGAGGCGAGCTTCCTTGCCGCGGGCGGTTGGGAGTTGGTAGTGGCGGGAGGCTGGATTGCCGGTGGGGGCGGCGGCTCGAGGCGAAACTCCGGCACGACTTTCTTCAGCTTGCCGCGCGCCTCCTCACGCGACAGGTCATCCGCCCGGTCGAGCAAGCCCGCGATGGCTTCCAGCAGGGCCTCCCACTCCACCGGGCGGTTCTGCCAGATGCCGATCTTCGGGTGCGCCGTGCGCGAAACGTCTTCGCCCGCGATGGCCAGTTCCTCGTAGAGCTTCTCGCCGGGGCGAATGCCGACGAAGGTGATCTCGATGTCCTCCTCCGGGCGGAAGCCGGAGAGGGTGATCAGGTCGCGGGCCAGATCGACGATCTTGACCGGCTCGCCCATGTCGAGCACGAAGATTTCTCCGCCGCGGCCCATCGACGCGGCTTGCAGCACCAACTGCGCGGATTCGGGAATGGTCATGAAGTAGCGCACCATGTCCGGATGCGTGACCGTCACGGGCCCGCCCCCCGCGATCTGCTCTTTGAAGATCGGGATCACGCTGCCGCTGCTGCCCAGCACGTTCCCGAAGCGCACCGACACGAATTGGGTGTCACAGCGTTCGCTCAACCCCTGCATGTACATCTCGGCGACGCGTTTGGTGCATCCCATGATGCTGGTGGGGTTTACGGCCTTGTCGCTGGAGATCATCACGAATTTTTCGCAGCCGTAGCGGGCGGCGGCGTCCGCAATCACGCGCGTCCCGTGGATGTTGTTCTTGATTGCCTCGCCCGGGTTGTGCTCCATCATCGGGACGTGCTTGTGGGCGGCGGCGTGCAGGACCGCGGTCGGACGCTCGGCGGAAAACATCCGCTCAATACGCCGCACGTCGCCGATGTCGGCGATGTACGGGACAATGTCGATCTCACCGAACTTGGCCTTGAGCTCGCGGTCGATCTCGAACAGGTGCTGCTCGGCCTGTTCGGCCAGCACGAGCCGCTTGGGTTTGAAACGCGCGATCTGCCGGCACATTTCCGACCCGATCGAGCCCCCGGCACCCGTGACCATCACCACGCGCGCGCGGATGAACTTGGCGATCTCGTCCTCGTCCAGCGTGACCGGCACCCGACCGAGCAGGTCGTTGATGTCCACGTCGCGAATCTGCTGCACCTGGGCCCGGCCCGCGATCAGGTCGGACAGCGCCGGCAGCGTCTTGAAACGCAGGTTGACGCCCTGGCAAAGATCAACCACGTGGCGAATCTCGGCCCGGGTCGCCGACGGCATGGCGATCAGAATCTCGTCCACGCCGTACTCTTCGCACACCGCTTTCAGCTTGCTGATCGGGCCGAGCACTTCGACACCGTGGATCTGCGCTCCCCGCTTGGCCGAGTCGTCGTCGAGAAAGCCCACCGGGCGGTAATTCAGCACGGGCATGCGCAGGATTTCGCGGGCCATGGTGGCGCCCGCATCCCCGGCCCCCAGAATCAGAAGCTTCGGCGCACCCCCGTCCGCGGCCGGCTCAACCTCCTCGTGGTACAGACGCACCGCGATGCGTGCTCCGCATACCAACGCGATCGTGCCGGCGAAATCAAGCAGAAAAACGGAATCCGGGAAGTCCTGGCCGCCGAACAGGTAGCGGGTGATGTCTGGGCCGCCGACCACGTGGGCGTTGGCCACCCCGAAGTACAGGATGAAGATCCACCAGAAGCTGAGCCAGGCCGCCTTGGTGACCTGGGTCACGTCACGCATACTGACGTAACGCCACGACCCGCGATGCAGCCCCATCCCACCGAAGACCAGCAGCTTGATCGCGAGCACCGCCGGCAACAGCGGCAGGAAGAAAACAGTGAACCAGCTTTCAAAGCGCTGAAAGTTGTAGGCCAGCCCGAAGGCCAGCAGCCACGCCACGGCGAACAGGCCGATGTGCGCCAGCGCGCTGGCAAGCAGGTGATGACGGCGTACCCAGTCGGCCCATCCACTGCTGTTGTTCGTCAACTGGTTGTCTGAATCCATCTCGGTGTGTACCTGCCGGAGCGCTGCTCATCGGCGGTCGGGCGATGATGCCCCGGCCCCGCGCCCTAGCCGCCGCTATGCACGGCGGTAGCGGCGCTCGATCATCGGAGGGCAGCCTCCAGGGCCGCTTTGAAAGCCCGAATGCGACCGTGCTCCGGTTCCCCGCGACTGTTCTCGTCCGCCAGTCGCAACGCCTGCGTCGCCCGGGCACGGTCGCCCAGGACCCAGGCGCAATAAGCCTGCAATGCGTACGCCTGCGGAACCTCGGGATTGTCGTCGCCGATTCGCAGGTATTTACGCGCTTGCGTCTCCAGCCGGCTCGGATCGCCGAAGTACTCGCGGATGTCCGGTTGTTCACCGAACACTTCCGGGCGTCGCCGGACCGTCGTGAACAGGGCTCGGCTGGCCAGCATGAGCTGGTCCCGCTCGATCGCCGCGTGGATCGTCAGCAGCGAGGGCAGGTAGGCCTCTTTGTCCAGCTCGTAAACCGACTGGAACAGGTAGATGGCCCTGGCAAGCTTCTCCTGGCGATTCTCCACCTCGGCACGCGTGGCCTGTTTGAAGTACTCTTGCGCTCGTGACTCCATCTCGCGCACGCGCTGCTGTGTGTTTTCCTCCATGATGGCTGCGAGACTCTCGATCGGCGTGGCGTCCAGCTCGGTCTCGGGGGGTTCGCTCGGCCGCAGACCGAAGAACTCGTGGAACACGGAAGGCTGCGGTTTGGCGGCATACAGCGGGGTCGTCGGCTCTGGCAGGTAGTTCCACTGCGCGCGGGTCAGCGGCGTTCCATAGCTTAACGCGCTGCTGAGCCCGCTAATCGCGCTGAGCTGGGAGCGACGGGCCGTCTGCCCCGTCTGCGGCCCATACAACGCCACGCTCGAGGGGACGGACACCCCCGGCCGCCCGGGCGCTAACGCCGCAGGCAGGCCCGCTAGCGCCACTCCCCCAAAAACCGAGGAGCGCCCGAAAGTGCTCGTGCCCAACGTGGCTGTTCCTCCCGCCCAACCCGGGCGAAACATCGCCTGCGGCGCACGGAATCCTCCGAGACGGCCGACCCTGCCAACTTGCGTGGAGGGCGCCAGAGTCCTGCGGGAAAGGTACTGGCGCTGCGCCGTGGCCGAGTCGGCCAGCACCAACAATGCGACGACGCCCGCGGCCAAGTAACGGATCGCCTTGCCATTCATCGGCGTAGCTCCTCCGGAAACAATAACAGCTCCATTTACGATCATATCATCGGTAGGCCCGAGAGCAAACCGTCCGGACATTCCATAACTATAGGACGAACAACAACCTATCGCCCCGATTCTCATTGACCGAACCCTTCTGCCGGGCTAACCTAATAGTGAACCCACGTTCGGGGCCGAAGGCCCTCCCTCGGGTTAGTGACACGAAGCTCCTCATGGGGAGTACGACGTGGACGGCAGGGAGTGCACAACCATGTGTCGAATGCGATATGGATGGGTCGCGGCGATCGTCGTCATGAGCGGGTGCGCGTTGCTGCCCAGCACCTTGCTACCGCTTACCCAAGACGGACTAAGTGCCGCCAACAACAGCATTTATGATCTCGGAGCGCAGTTCGACCTGCCGACGGTGATCAGTGCGGCAGTTCGCGTCGAGCTGGAGAACCGCTCCGCCCACGGCGTGGAGGCACGCGTCACGATGCGTGTTGCCGGCCAGCAGGTGCATTATTCGTTGCGGCACGTGGCGGCGGAGACGGAGCGGGTGATTATCGGACCAGATAGGGCCGACTCCGTCCTCGTCGAAGGCACCCTGTTAACCGATCCGCCGGCATCGCTCCCGATGCGCACCTTCTTCTTGGGAGACGATTTCCAATCCGGTGACACTATCCACGTCGTCCTCGCGGAGCCGGAGCCCGAGGAGCCGGGCGACGAGGAAAAGGAGTCTCCCGAGGCCCCGACCCTGTCCGTGAGCATCGAGGGATTGGATAACGACAGGCCGGCGGTCAACGCCGGCAAAAAGATCTTCTTTGACGTCGTCAGTGCTGGCGGTGGCCCGGGAGCAGAGATCGCCGTATTCGCCGATCCGGATGACCAGCAGAACAGCGGCAACGAGCTGGCCGTCGCGAGCGGTGAGTCAGCGGAGGACCGGACCAGCGAGGTATGGGACACGGCCGGAACCGCTCCCGGCCGCTACGCCCTTTACGCAGAAATCGCGGACGGAGAGCGCTTTGCGCGTTCGCCATCGACGGCGGGCCGCGTCTGGATCAACGCGCAACCGCAGTTGGCCTTCGATAGTCCGATTGACGGGTTGCTCGTCACGCGTGGGCGGCCTTTCATCGTTAGTTGGGCCGCGCAAGACGATGACCACGACGCCTCGATCAAGGTGTTCCTCGATCTCAACGAGAACCCCGACGACGGCTACCTGCAAATCCTGCGTGACGGGATCTCCGAGGACGATACGCAGGACCGCGAGCTGACCGTCGATACAAGCGATTTGGAACTTGGTGTCTACTTTGTCGGCGGCCTCATCAGCGACCCGTTGACGACTAACTCGGCCCTACTACCCCGCCGCGTGTGCATCACTGATCGCCTAGTGGGACGTTTGTACCCCACTGACGCCGACTTCGGCTCCGGGGAGATGACCACCATTGACGGCGTGGCCAACAACGTCGCCCTGGGCATGGCTATCGACGTCAGCCGCGACCTCAACGGCGACGGGCAAGCCGATTTGCTGGTGTCTGACCCGCTCGCTTGGGAGTCGGGCGAGCAGCAAGTCGTTGTGGGAGAGGTCTATTACCAGGAGAGCCAGACTTGGCCCCGCCACCTAAGTACCAGTGACCTCACGCTGCGAATCGTCGGCGAGGCGACCGAGACCGGCGTGGGGATGCGCGTCGCATTCCTCCCGCCGACCAATCACGATCCCGAGGGAGACATCCTCATCGGTGCCCCGTTGTTCGGCTGGGAACCGGACTTGGATCCCATCGGCCGAGCCTACGTGCTAAACGGTACCGAAGTTGACGACCGCGACGAGCTGTTTCTCGAACAACTGGGTGGTACGCTGGGCGGCACGGTCACGGGTGATCCTAACCAGTCTAGTGAGTTCGGGCTCGACGTGGCCGCGCTGGGTGATATCGATGGCGACGGTGTGGCCGACTACGCGGTCGCCGCAGCCCAATTCGACGCGTCGGACGGCCCGCAGCCGCAAGTCGGTGCCGGGGTTGTCGCGCTCATTGCCGGCGGCACGCTGCCAGATAACACTCCATTCTATGGTATCGGCTGCGAGTTCCTGCGCGGGGCCTTCGCGATCGGGGTCTTGCCCGATGGAATGGCCGGATACGCGGTGCGCGGCGTGCCCGACTTCGGCGACGAGGCCGACGGGGTTGTCATCGGCGCCCCGGGCGCCTCCGCGGGTGGAAGCCTCGCCGCCGGTGTCGTTTACGTGGTTCGCGGCCCGGTCGTGCTGTCGGACGACTGCTATGGCACTGGGAACTTCTATCTGGACGAGGTCGGCGCCGGCGAGGGCGTGCGCGGGCACGTCTTCGTGGGGGAGAGCGAAGGCGACGTGGCCGGCGCGTCGCTGGCCAGCGGCGACTTCGACGGCGACGGAAACACCGACCTGCTCATCGGCGCCCCGGGCTACGACGATGCGCGCGGCCGCGTCTACCTCATCTACAACATCGACGCCCTGCCCGAGCAGGAGGGCGAGAGATCCCTCGCGGATATCGGCGGTAGCATCCCCGGCGTCGTCTTCACCGGTGTCGCCCAAGGCGACTGGCTGGGCTGGTGCCTGTCCACCGCCGGCGACTTCGATTACGACGGGACTGAAGACATTCTGATCGGTGCGCCGGCGACCGAGTCGCAGCGTGGGGCCGCGTTCCTGATCTACGGCGGCCAGGGCCTGGCCGGTCACGTGTCGCTCGCCACCATCGGGTCCTGCGATTTCGCCGGGCTACAGTTGGTCGGCGAGCTGCCCGGAAGCCGGCTGGGATGGGCGGTGTCCGGCGGGGCGTCGCTCGATGGCGACGCTTCGTCCGACGTCGGCGTCGGTGCTCTGGGCGACGTACTGGTCCCGGTCCCGGGGAGAGCCTTCATCCTCTTCGGCACGTGGTCCGAACTGCCGGACGATGAACCCCAGGAGAGCGATGAGGGCCACCCGGCGGACCCGGTGGATATAGGGCCATTCCCCTAGCAGATCACGCTCCAAGCCTTGCAACCCGACCGGTAGCGCGTGAGGATGGAGTACAGTCCGAACGCGGCGGGCCGCCGCCGATCGGGCCCCAGGAGCGGGCTATGCTCGTCGTTATGAATGCGCAGGCGACCGCGGCGCAAATCGAAGCCGTCGCTCAACGGATTCGCGAACTGGGCCTTGTGCCGCAGGTTATCCCCGGGCAGACGTGCACGGCGATCGGGGTAACCGGTAACAAAGGGCCGATCGAGCGCAGTCGGCTGTCGCGCCTGCCGGGTGTCGAGCAGGTCGTCCGCGTGACCGGCCCTTACAAGCTGGTCGCCCGCGCGGCACGACCCGAGCGCAGCTCCTTCCCGGTCGCGTCCACACACATCGGCGGCGGGTTCACACTGATCGCCGGCCCCTGCGCCGTCGAGAGCGAGCGGACGATCCTCGAAATCGCCCGGTTTCTGACGGAGCGCGGCGTAAGACTGCTGCGCGGCGGGGCGTACAAGCCACGCACCAGCCCCTACAGCTTTCAGGGGCTGGGCCCGGAAGGTCTCGCGTGCCTCGCCAAGGCTCGTGAGGAAACCGGCATCGGAATCGTCACCGAAGCGCTGGATGTCGAAAATGTCGCCCGCGTCGAGGAGGTCGCCGACGTCATCCAGGTCGGGTCACGCAGCATGCAAAACTACCCGCTGTTGCGGCGCATCGCGCAGACCCGCCAGCCGGTGCTGCTGAAGCGCGGTATGGCTGCCACGCCGGAAGAGTGGCTCATGGCGGCCGAGTACGTGATGAGCGGCGGAAACCAGCAGGTGATTCTGTGCGAGCGTGGCGTGCGGTCGTTCGGCGACTATACGCGCAACGTGCTCGACCTGGCGATCGTGCCGGTGCTCAAGCGTCTGACGCACTTGCCGATCGTGGTGGACCCGAGTCATGCCACGGGCGACGCCCGGTACGTGCCGTCGATGGCGTTGGCAGCCTTGGCGGCGGGTGCCGACGGGCTGCTGGTCGAGCTGCACCCGAACCCCAGCCAGGCGCTGTCCGACGGCGCGCAGGCGCTCGACTTCGACGCGTTCGTCGAACTCCAGACGAAAATGAAGTCCGTCGCAGCCGCGCTGCAGGTCGAGATAATGTAGCGGCCGACGGCTCGTCGGCCGACGGCCTGCGGGCCGCTACGCGCTTGTGCGCGCGCTACGCCTTATTTTGCGCGACGGTCGGCGTCGGCTTCCGGCCGACAATCAAGACGATGAGCACCAGTGCGGCCGTCCCGGCCAGCAGACCGACCCAGGCCGGTTGGTCGAACTGCCGGCACAGGATGTCGCCGCAGACGATCGAGACGACGGCGACGGTCAGCGCGTATGGAATCTGTGTCCAAACGTGGTCCTCGAGTGAGCACGCGCTTGCCAGGGATGACAGGACCGTCGTATCGCTGATCGGCGAGCAGTGGTCGCCGAAGACCGCGCCCGCCAGCACCGCTCCCACGGATGCGTAGAACAGCGGCAGGGCGTCTTCGGCCGGGTGGTCGGCAAGCAGGCCGGCGGCAATCGTGACGGTCGCCGGGCACAGAATGCCCATCGTGCCCCATGACGTGCCCGTCGCAAACGAGACCACGCAGGCACTGACGAAGATCAGCAGCGGCAGCCAGGTCGGATCGAAATGGGCTGCTTCCAGCAGCCCTTGAGCGACCTGGCCAAGTTGCAGGGCTTCCATCGACGCCGACAGCGTCCACGCCAATACCAGCACAACCATCGTCGGGAACATCCGGGCCATCGATTCGGTCGCGCTATCGACGCACTTGCCGAGCGTCAGCGCGCGGGTGCCAAGCGAAATCGCCAGGGCGACGGCAATCGCGGCCAGCGCGCCGTAGAGAATCGAATTGTACGAATCGCACTCGTAGAGGATGTGCTGCATGACGCCGACCCAGCGAGCTTGGTCCGGCGAGGTCTCGATCGAGGCCAATCCCTCCGCGGGCCACCCGGTCAGGATCAGCAATGCGAGCGTGGCGAACACGAGCACCAGGATCGGCACGAGGCCGTACCAAGCACGTCCGCGCGTCCTGGGCTGGGGTTCACTGCCAGCGGTCTCCGGCGGTGGCTCGGCCAAGGTGGCCCGTTCCGCCTTCTTCATAGGGCCGAAGTCGCGTCCGAGCAGCCCGACCAGGAGCACCATCACCAGGGCGAGGACCGCGTAGAAGCGGTACGGGATGCTGTTGAAGAACGCGTTGTAGGCACCCACGCCCGCCAGGAATTCCGGCACCTGCTCGAGTTGCTTGAGCCCGTCCCGAATGTATCCGATCTCCGCGCCCACCCACGTGCCGATCAGGGCAATCGAGGCGACCGGGGCGGCGGTCGAGTCCACGATGTACGCCAGTTTCGCCCGGCTGATGCGCAGCCGATCACAGATCGGCCGCATCGACGGCCCGACGATCATCGCGTTCGCGTAGTCGTCAAAGAAGACGACCAGGCCGGCGAGCCAGGTCGTGATTTGTCCGCGGCGACGGTTCGAGGCCCAGCGCGCCACCGCGTTCACCACGGCCCCCGTGCCCCCGTTGGCGGCGATGATGCCGATCATCCCGCCGATACTGAACGTGAACAGGATAATCTTGATGTGGTCTACGTCGGTCAGCGCGTTGACCAGGTAGGTCTCGACCGCCAGCCGCAGGCCACCGATCACTCCGCCGCCATAGGCGTCCTGCGGTGCCAGACACGGCACGAGCATGAACGCGGCGATGAGCACGCCGATCGACAGGGCCGGGATTACTTGCCGCAGCGCTATCGCCAGGATGATGGTCACGATCGCCGGTACCAGCACCCAGGGGCCATACTTTTCCCGCGGTAGGGGCAAAGATCCTCTTTGCCCGCCCGACGCCGGGGCTGTCGTCGCCGTGGTCATGGTGGTCGGCTGCGTGACGACGGTTTCAGCCGTGGTCGGCTCTTGTCCCGAAGCGGTCTCAAGCGCGGCGACCGCAGCCAGGAGGGCAAAGATCCTCTTTGCCCCTACCGCCACGGCGGCCCACGCGAATCGGCGCCGACCGGGCGACGGGAAGGTGCCGGGAATTGATCGATGGGCGTGCCGACGCATGACCGGGGCACCGTATCGGCAGCGTAGAAACGCGTCAACGCAGCCACGCGGGCCGAAGTGCGCTATGACCGCAGGGGCGGCAGGCCAGCCTGGCGCCGAATGCGGTTGGCCTCGGCCCAGGCCTTGGGATGCTCGCCCAGGAAGCGGGACAAGCTCGAGCTGGTGAGGCCGAGACACACGGCCGCGTCGCGCAATTTCCCGCCGTTGGCCGCCAACCCGTCGAGCACCAGCGCAAGCACCTGGTGGATGCCGGGGTTCTTGCGGTTCACGTGGAGCTGCTTGTTGACGATCTGGAGGTTCTGCGGCCAGTTGATCTCCGCCGGCAGCGGCACACGGGCCGAAAGCGCAATGGCCTCGCGCAAGCGGCCCAGTGCGCGGGCCTTGTTCTGGTGCTGCGAGCGGCTTTCGGTTGCGGTGACGATGAGCTGGCTGGGCACGTGGTGGAGGCGGACGGCGGAGGAGGTCTTGTTGCGGTGCTGTCCCCCGGGGCCCCGAGCTCGATACGTGTGAACGGCACACTCGGCCAGGAGCTGGGCGTCGTTGAAGTCGAGCCGGGCGCGGAGCTCGGCGTCAGTGGAGCGTTCGTCGGTCTTGCGGTTTCGGCTGGTCATGGCCGCACCTGGTCGCTGCTCCGATTGTCGGTTGATGCCCGGCACAGGCTCGGAGGGGATTGTACGCGGGGCCTACTGGGCGGTGGGGGCTGTGTAGGTTATCGGACGGCGTGGCGCCCACGCCGGCCCGCACGCGGCACCTCAAGGTGAAACCGGTCCGTTCCGCGCGCAGCCGAGGGTGGCTCGGACGCATCGGGGGCCGTTTTTTCCCGGCCGCGACGGAAAACCTGCCCACAACCTCTCAGTCTGAATTGGATTCTGCCGGTCCCGGCGCCATATGATTGGGCGGTCGCCGGAGG
>Ga0114919_10000694_pt1 | contig 26540 bp, 25 predicted proteins | sample BlataG_FD_88682 | JGI IMG/M metagenome (GOLD analysis project Ga0114919, IMG submission 88682) | Deep subsurface microbial communities from Black Sea to uncover new lineages of life (NeLLi) - Black_00105 metaG | ecosystem: Environmental > Aquatic > Marine > Oceanic > Sediment | place: Atlantic... | reverse complement strand
CCCTTTTTTCCAATTCCGCATGTTTTAGTTCTGTTATATCGTTACCGATGCAAAGAATTTCTTTAAAATTTCCTTCACTATCGAATATGGGTTTATAAGTCCATGCAATCCATGTTTTTGTGCTATTTCTGAGCACACTTTCACTTTCATTAATAATTGGCTGCTCAGGGTTGTCCTTAAGAAGCGCTAATCGTCTATCAAGATGATTCCTTGTCGATTTTGTATTCGGAAAGATCGTACCGAGCACATTTTTCCCAAGGATTTCATTTTCAGTATAATTAAAAAATTTTTGTGCAAAAATGTTAAAAAAGGTGATATTTCCCTTTATTTCTTGTCGCATAATGATGCTGCTCGCATTTTCAACGAGATCACGATACTTTTTTTCACTCTCCTGAAGTTGCTGGAATGACATGGCATTTGCGATACTAACGGCTGTTTGTGAGGCAATCCCCATCATAAAGTTCATATCACTCTTCGCAAGTGATCTTTTTGACCTGATATTATCTACAGCCAATATGCCGAGTGATTCTTTTTCAAAGACAATGGGTACGCATATCAGTGCCTGTACACCCATTTTTTTAGCAAATGCAAGACTTCTTTTTGAGAGCTTTTTTTCAATTTCTGAAATATCGTTTATCAGAATGTTTTTTTGATCTCTAAATGCCTCTACGAAGGTTCCTTTTGATTCAGGTTTATCGAGATGAAACTCGGTTTGTTTCAAGAGATCCTCTATCCCATTGTCATAACCGTATCCAGCGGTGTAAAGGAGTCGAGTTTTGTCGCTGTTTGCAAGCATGATCATACCACGGTCAAAGTCTATGTGTACCTTCATAATGCTTACTACAGTATTTATGAGCTGATCGACATTTATGATTGAAGAGGTAGCCTTGCCGATCTCCTGAATAAGCAGAGCATTGTTATGGCGAATATTCATCTCATCTAAAAGATCCTGGGCCACATTACCCTGGGTTTCAACGGTTTTGGCCAATTCTTTTTTTTCTAAATTCTCGGAAAATAACGCAAGGGCCATAGTAGTAAGCAAACAGAAAAAAACAAGGATTGTCCAGGTCGTGTTGGGCAAGGCAAAGAAAAGAGCCATACAGATAACAATACCAATCAGAAGAGAATAATTCCGTACCCGTTTCCAGATGAGAGAAGTTGTTTTTTCCCAGCTAATGATGTAACTGCAGAATTTATCACCTTTATGAAAACACAAAGGATGCTCAACATCGGCCAGACGATCGGTGAACAACATTGCCAGGGATTCGAAGACACCGAGACGGTTCTCACATTGATACGGTTTTTCATTTACACCGTTTTTCGGTGTAGAAACAATTTCAACCTTGTTGGGCCCAATTTTTTTTACACGAATAGTAGCACCTCGACTCATGATGGGATAGACTTTTCCCATCAAGAGATAAACACTGGTCAGGCTCATTAATCCTAATGTATATTGTTTTACAGGACCCATTCCCTTGTATGAAGTTGTATACCGTCCGGCGTCCCTTGCGATATTGGGATTTCCTGTTTTTTCAACCAGGGCTTCATGAAAACGATCCGTCTGAGACTGACTGAACCAGTGTGCAGGGTCTTCCACCTCATACTTGGTTATTTTCGCATACCCTAAAACAGAATCGATATCCAAATCCGGATAATATTTCCTGAGGTATTCTAAAAAAGTTTTTATGATTCGGCTATTATAAATAGGTGATGTGCCAGTCACTATCAAAGTTCCTTGGTTGAGAGCCTATAAAGCTTCTAAAGAAAAATAAAGAACTTAAGATTGTTCAAACTGAGATTACAAAAGAGCGGGTTTTATGTCAAGCAATGAAGTGCGGCGAAAAGTGAATATACAGGCCGGAACATGGTAAACATAAGAATAAATGTGAACACCTGAAGATTAGAACCGTTCGATGAGTTTGTTAATCAGGTAAGTACTCTCTCGCATAGCCTGTTCACTAAAAGGCCCGAACCAGTCTGTAATTTTTTTAAATTCGGTCCGAAACATTTCTTTGTCACCCTTTTCAACCATGGCAAGATTGTTTGCAAGAGAAGAAAGATACTCTTTCAGGAGGGCAAGCCGTTTGGGGGATGCGAATATGATTTCAGAGTAAAGTGAGGGGTCCTGTGCAAAAAGCCTTCCCACCATCCCGAGCTCCAGGCGGTAAATGGGGCTGGAAAATTCTAAAGTTCGGGACAAATCAATCTGTTTGTGACACAGAAATTGACCGAATGCAAACGTTGCGAAATGTCTCACCGTTTGAACGATTGACATGATTTCATCATGTTCCTGTGCAGTTACTTGCAGGATAATAGTTCCCCAGGCGCTGAATTGATCAATAAGCCACTGGCATGAGGGAAGATTTCTGCCGGGTGTGACCACGACGATCTGCTTGTCCATGGTTGAGGTGGTCGGACCGAAAAGAGGGTGGAGACCAATTACCGGTCCCTGGAAAGCGTCGAGCATGGCATTTAAAGGTTGTTCTTTTATACTGGTGATATCTGCAAGAACACAATCAACCGGCAGGTGAGGACCCAGTTTTCCGGCCACTTCAGCAGTTACTTCAATGGGGACACTGATAATTGCAAGCTCAATCCCGTGGCAAAGTTTGCCGACATTCACCCAATCATTTCGGTCCAGAATACGCACCCTGTAACCGGAATCGGCAAACCATTTAGAAAAATATTGCCCCATACTCCCCATGCCGCCAACCATAAGAACAGTTGCACCGTCACGGACGCCTTTTTGCGAGAGACGAGCGGCTTGCTCTACCCGTGACTGGCGGAGAATACGACGGTAAAGTTCTTCAATATAATCAGAATTTAGTCCCGCATTGGCCCCCTGATTACGAAGCTGAGAAATCAGATTTTCTTCCCGGGCCGGGTGATAGACAGGCAGGTTGTGGGCTTTTTTAAGCGTAACAACGCGTTCCACTTCTGCCTGGCGTTTTGCAAGAAAAGAGACTATCTCCTGGTCAATGGCATCGAGTCGTTTCCTTAAGTTTTCAAGTTCCTGCTCGACCTTATCGCTGACAGGATTTGCCATTTGCGGTGAGGACGGCCGTTTTGGATTATCAGTTTCCATGATTCCAGCGATATAACATCTTCGCAAGGTGTTTGGCAAGTAAAGGATGCATCTTATGCTTGCCTTTGTTATTAAATGAGGGTAAACATGAGGCTATAAAAAACTTAAGGGCTTCGCCCCCATTGGAATAATGGAATAAACAGGTTGTCATTAAAAAACCTGTAATATCTAAAGGTTGTAGAATTTCCGAGACGTAAAATTAGCGTAAATTATCAGACTATTAAAACGATTCAGGCAGGTTTATGAAGCCGATTTGCAAAATTGTAATCATCACAGCAACCATCTTTTTATGGTCATGCATGCCAAAGACTATTTATGAAAAGTTTGATCCCTCGGCTCAGCTTTTTTCCAGGGCTGAAAAAATGTTTCAGGAGAAATCCTATGACAAAGCGCTTGTTTTATTCAATGAGTACCTTGACCGATTTTCTGACAGACCTATGGCCGATGCAGCTTTAATGAAAATGGGAGCTATCCATGCGGCTCTTGGGAACAATGACAGCGCTCGTAAGGTTTATAAACGACTCATCGCCGAATATCCGGAAAGTTATTTTGTTCCGGATGCCAGGATTGAAATAATGGTCACTTATTACAACCAGGGAGAATATGAAAAAGTAATCGAGCAGGCAGCCGACTTTCTCAAACATGCTGTTTCCGAATCCCATATTCTCAGAACATATGTATTGGCAGGTGATGCCTATTTGACTCTGGGATATCCAAAAGATGCTGTTAATTACTATGCAACGGCATATTCAAAAGCGCAGGATCCGGGAAAGAAGGTCATTATAATAAAGCTTAAAGATGCTGTCCGGCAGCTTAGTTCTCAAGATATCGCATTCCTTTTAAGTGGCAGGGAAGAGAGGTTCCCAGCAGGTTATCTTATGTTTCAGTTGGGGATTAGCAGTGCCGGTGAAGAAAAATATGATGAGGCTTTAAGGGTGCTGTCGGAGTTTATCGAAAAGTTTCCGGATCACGAAAATGTGCAACAGGCAAAAAATCTAATAGCGGAAATTAATCAAAAGTCTATCTATAGCCGTTACACCATAGGATGTTTGCTCCCCTTGAGCGGTCCTTATAGACTTTACGGCAACAAAGCATTAAATGGTGTTGAACTGGCTTTGAATAAATTCAGCTCACAAAACAGTTCTCCTTGTATCAAGGTCATCATAAAAGATACGGAATCTGACCCGGTTAAGACCGTACGGGCCGTAAAAGAATTGTTTAATGAAAAGGTTGCCGCTATAATTGGTCCCGTTATTATGGCTGAACCGGCTGCTCAGGAGGCGCAGGATAAAGGGGTGCCCATAATAACATTAACCCAGAAAGATAATATCACTTCAGTTGGCGACTGGGTTTTTAGAAATTTTATCACTCCAGTTGCGCAGGTTAAGGCTCTGGTATCTTATGCCGTCGAGGAGCTCAATCTTAGCCGTTTTGCAATTCTTTATCCCGACGAAAATTATGGAAAAACCTTTATGAATCTTTTCTGGGATGAGGTGGTTGCTTTCGGAGGTAGAGTTGTGGGTGTTGAATCATACAATTCCGCTCATACCGATTTTTCCGATTCTATCAAAAAACTGGTGGGGCTTTACTATGAGGTGCCTGAAGATCTTAAAATCACTGACGTAGAGGCCGATGACGAAAAAAACGAGGATGCCGCCACCGGCGAAGATGCAGATACATTACTGGAGGATGCACGTAAATATAATGAAAAAATTATAGAGGAAAAACAAGAAAAAGCGGAAGCCATTGTCGATTTTGATGCGGTCTTTATTCCCGATGCTCCCAAGAAAGCAGGACTTATTATTCCACAGTTGGCTTTTTATGATGTTACCGATACCTATCTTTTAGGAACCAATTTGTGGCACTCCGACAGTTTGATCGAGATGGCCCGGAAATATGTACAGGACGCAATTATGCCGGATGGTTTTTTTGCCGAAAGCGCTTCAGAGGAGGTAATGGATTTTGCCAGAACTTTCCATAAGACTTTCGATCAAAAGCCGGAATTCATCGAAGCAGTGGCATATGATACGGCCATGATATTGTTTCAGACGGTCAGCAGTCCGGACATCCGATTCAGAAGCGACCTAAAAAATAAGCTCAAAAAGCTCAACGATTTCCGTGGAGTAACCGGACTTACTTCCTTTGATAACAGCGGAGAGGTTCGAAAAAAGTTATATCTTCTTCAAATAAAAGGCAAAGGGTTTGTCGAACTGAAACACAATTAAGCAACTCATGAGAAAATCGAGTTACAGAGGAGAGATCAATCGTTTTTCAACGACCCCTGACCCGTTGCTCCCAGGACACCCATCCACAACTTTCCTTTGGGATCGATCTGCTTGCGTTTTCCGGCCGAGGCACTTAAGGGAAGATGCACGAAATGGTTATTCCAGCGGCCGATGAGAAGTTTTGTTTTTCCCGCCATGCCTGCATGAACCGCGTCACGCCCCAAAAAGCTGCAGAAGACATTATCATTGGCATTTGCAGGCAGGCTTCTTATCATATAGCTGGGATCAATATATTTTAAAGAAACCTCGATATTTTTGCGATTAAAATATGACAATATGGTATTTTTGAGGAAAAGTCCTATATCCTGGAGCTTGATATTGCCGGATTTATCACGTTCCGTTGTTTGAGCGTCAAAAAACTTTTGACCTGCGCCTTCAGCCACTACGATTACGGCATGTCCTCTGTGATGAAGACGTCTTTCAAGGGAAGCAAGAAAGCCGCCCGATCCTTCAAGGTCAAAGTCTACCTCCGGTATGAGCACAAAATTTACATCCTGTTGGGCCAGGGCGGCTGTTGCGGCGATGAAGCCCGAATGTCTGCCCATCAGTTTGATCAGACCGATTCCGTTGGGATATCCTTCTGATTCGTTATGCGCACCCTTGATCGCCTGGGTGGCAACATCAACCGCCGTATGAAAACCAAAAGAGCGTGATACCATGTAAATATCATTATCAATGGTTTTTGGGATTCCGACAACGCTTATTTTCAGACCTCTTTGGGATATGGCATCCGCTATTTTTGTAGCTGCCATGAGTGTGCCATCGCCTCCGATCATAAAAAGGATGCCGATGTTCATCCGTTCCAGGCTGTCGACAATCTCATCTATAGGCTGGGGTCCCCGTGAAGATCCTAAAATCGAACCGCCCATCTCGTGTATATTAACGACTATCTCGGGTTTAAGATCGATGATGTCGTGCCCGTATTTAGGGATAAAGCCCTGAAGACCATACCTGAAGCCATAAATATTTCGTACCCCATAACTGTAGAAAAGTTCCAGAACGATTGCCCGGATAATATCGTTCAAACCGGGGCATAATCCGCCGCAGGTTACCAGTGCACACCGCAGCTTGCTTGGGTCGAAGTATATTTTACTTCTGGGGCCGGCCAGCTCAAAAGCGGGAAAATCTTTTCCTTCTTCGGCCAATTTGATCAGATTGTTTAAATTTACGTCCACGACGACCCTGTCGGTATCGTGCACAAAATTCCGGCTGAGGGAATCTTTTTCACCTCTGTGGATAGGTGATGTTACTTTAGGATGTCCAAGGGTCGCTATTGTTGTGTCAATGGAATCGAATTTCATAATATCCTCTTTTAATTGAACGTGTTGGAAATTCTATCCCGCTATATAACGGAATGAGCGAAGTGAAGGAACCTGTGTAGGTAAATTGGCAATTTTTAAATAAAAAATCAAGAATTCTTTTTGATAGGCTATAGTGATTGTCAGAGTTCGGAACATATTTTTGTCAATTGCTACATCTGGAAGAAATGTCAAATTTTTTGTTGACAACCTATATTCGTCTGATTATATTGCCGCAGTTTTTTTGAGACCTGTCTATTTGAGGCCGGGAACAGATGGCTCCCGGCCTTTTTTTGATTTTTTTTCCGAAAGGGGGTGATTACAATGGTTTGTACAACGATTAGAAAAGGTTTTGAGTGCCCTTTTATGACTACAGAGAGGTGTTCTTACAATGGCGGAATTTGCCACGAGATCGTGGAGCAATGTGAAGGCTGCAATCGTAGCATTTTATACCATTCCGGATGGTACTGCTCGGCATGCCCTGATCCTTCACTGAAATGGAAAACCGGAGATTGCAACTTTGCTTCACATGTCACAAAGGCTGCTTCAGGATCAAAAGCCAAGATTAATCCGCTTAAAGCATCCAAGAGAGGAAACAAGTAATGTTGCTTTCGATCTACAAATAAACCCCGCTTTATTAAAAGGGCGGGGTTTTTTCATTAACCACTCCATCCATTCCGGTCCATGGGGCCTGCGCTTATTCATACCCCTGATTTTTCAAGTTATTTTCCCTTGACATACTTTGTATCAACACGGTAAAATTCAAGGTAGTTTTCTATGATCGCTATGAAAAAAACATAATTTATTATTTTTTAGTTTTTTTAATGACAGAATTTGTGCATGATATAGCAAAAAAAAATATTTACACCACGAAGTGCCCGAACCACGCGAAGATGATATGTTTTATTCTGGTTTTCCTTCGTGATTATCGTGGAAAAAAATAACATTGATCTTTTTGATTCCGGCCTGCCCGCTTGTCGAAGATACCGCTTGCGGAGCGGGGCTTGTTCGGATTAGTTTAAAGGAGGCAAATCCGTGAACCCTATCGCTCAAGAGCTCAACCAGATTATCGAGAAGAATAATCCCCATCTTATGGAAATGCTGTCTAGGATGGGCAGAAACCTTTTTTTCCCCAAAGGGATTTTAAGCCAGAGCGCCGAGGCCAGGGAAAAGGCCCATAAGTTAAATGCAACCATAGGTATTGCCACGGAGCGCGGGGGGACCATGCATTTTTCTTCGGTAATGGACTCAATTTGCAGTATTCGAGCAAAAGAGTCGCTAACCTATGCACCATCCTTTGGGATTCCAAGCTTGAGAAAAGTCTGGCAGGACTCCCTTTTTAAAAAAAATCCTTCTCTTGAGGGCAAAACCATCAGTCTACCCGTTGTTACTTGTGGCATTACTCACGCTATCAGCATGGTTGCGGATATCTGGTTAGATCCTGATGATGTCGTGGTTTTGCCTGACAAGATGTGGGGTAACTATAACATGATTCTGAATGTCAAAAAGGGAGCAAAAATAAGTCAGTATCATTTGTTTTCGGAAAGTCATGGATTTAATCTTAAAGCCTTTGAGGAAAAGATACGGATTGAGGCGGAGAAACATGATAAGGTTACGGTTTTGCTGAATTTTCCGAATAACCCTACCGGTTATTCGGTAACCGTTGAAGAGGGGAATCGCATTATAGAAATCCTTGCCGGGATCGCCGAAACGGGTAAAAATATTATAGCTGTTACTGATGACGCCTACTTCGGACTTTTTTATGAAGACCGGGTCCTGAAAGAATCTCTTTTTGCAAATCTTTGCAACCGGCATCCCAGGCTTCTTGCCGTTAAGCTTGATGGCGCTACCAAGGAGAATTTCGTCTGGGGGCTACGGGTCGGTTTTATCACGTACGGATGTAAAATTGAAGGTGATTCTATGGCCGTATATGATGCACTGGAAAGGAAAACCGCCGGGAGCATCAGGGGTTCGATTTCCAATGCTTCCCACCTGGGACAGACCATTGTACTAAAGTCCATGCAGAGCGAAAACTTCCTTAAAGAAAAAGAAGAAAAATTCAAGGTGCTGAAAAACAGAGCCGGACGGATTAAAGAAGTGCTCTCGGATTCCAGATACAAAGACGCCTGGGATATTTATCCTTTTAATTCCGGTTATTTTATGTGTATCAGATTAAAATCGGTGGATGCCGAAACGCTCAGGCGGCACCTTCTTGAAAAATACGGCGTAGGTCTTATATCCATGGGAGAAAGGGATTTGAGGATCGCTTTCTCTTGCCTGGAGGAGGGCGATATACCCGAACTTTTCAATATTATTTTTCAGGGTGTAGAAGATTTAAAAGGGCTGAATGTATAAAACCTAAAGTTTGCGTTAACTTTTTTCGAAAGATATATATAATAATTACAATGCGGTATTGAGACAATTTTATCAATATCCACAGACCGATACGAAGCTTGCAGAATTTAATAACCGAGACTTGTTACGGGTTGCAGGACGGTTTGATATTCTTTATTAATGTTTGAGATGACGGTACAGGCTAACCTGTGGGATTATTGAATGGTTTTAAAAAATTAATCCGATACATTACCGGCAAAGAGGGGTCCATCAATATCGCCCATGCCGGTAAGTGGACCTTCTACTTTGTATTAATAGGGCTTATGGCCGGCCTTGGATCTATCGTTTTTAATTACCTGTGCCGGCTCGGTCTGCATTATTTTATGGATTTTATGGCCGGCTACCGGCCCCCTTTTCCAGCCGGTGAACATCATCTCCTTCACCCCACAAGCACGCCATTCAACCGTATTACCCTTCTTTTTCTTCCTGCACTTGGCGGTCTTATTAGCGGATGGCTGGTATATACCTATGCTCCGGAAGCCGAAGGGCATGGAACGGATGCTGCGATTGATGCCTATCATAGAAAAGGAGGTTTCATGCGCAGCAGGGTTCCGATTATTAAAACCATAGCATCTGCTCTGACCCTTACCACCGGTGGGTCAGGGGGAAGAGAAGGTCCCATTGCTCAAATCGGAGCAGGTTTCGGTTCATTCCTGGCAACGACCTTAAAACTATCAGACCGGGAACGCAGGATAATGATGGCTGCGGGAATCGGGGCCGGTGTGGGGAGTATCTTCAGGGCCCCTCTGGCAGGGGCTCTTTTTGCTGCCGAGGTGCTCTACCGTGACCCGGAGTTTGAGTCCGAGGTTATCATCCCTGCGGGCATCTCCTCGGTTGTAGCCTATTGCCTGTTTTGCCTCGTGTTCGGCTGGGGGTCTTTGTTTGAGTCGCCTGATTTTTTATTTCGCAATCCCTTAGAATTAGGACCTTACCTTGTGCTTGCATTAGTTCTTGTAGCCACAGGCGTTCTTTACATCAAATCATTTTATGGCCTCATCGGCATTTTCAAATCTATCAAAATTCCGAATCACATTAAGCCGGCTATCGGCGGCTTATGTACCGGTATTATCGGCTTCTTTTTGCCACAGACTCTGGCGTTTGGATATGGATTTGCTCAAAAAGCGCTTTTCAATGAACTTACCATACCCTTTTTATTTTTTCTTGCTATTGGAAAAATATTTACCACATCATTTTCCATCGGATCCGGGGGCAGCGGCGGGGTATTTGGCCCTTCAATAGTAATCGGCGGTGCAATGGGCGGTGTGGTGGGAAAAATTTTTCACCAGATCATGCCGGGTGTTGTCACTGAGCCCGGAGCCTTTGTGGTGGTGGGCATGGCAGGTTTTTTTGCGGCTGTTTCAAACACTCCGATTTCGACCATCATATTTGTCAGTGAAATGACTGATTCGTATCAGCTGCTTCTGCCCAGCCTTCTGGTATGTTCAGTATCTTATCTTGCGGCACGGAAATGGACAATTTATGACAGACAGGTCAAAAGCAAGGTCAACTCTCCGGCCCATGCAGGAGATTTCTTTGTGGATATCTTACAGGCTATCAGAGTCAAGAATCTAATGCACCTTATTAAAAAAGTGGAAGTTATTCCCCGGAACATGACCTTTCGTGATTTCAGGGAATTTTTTTCAGAAACAAAACAACACTATTTTCCGGTTGTGGATCAGTATGATAGACTGACGGGAATATTTTCCAGTACAGATATCAGAAGTGTACTTTTTACACGGGGAATCGGGCAGCTTGTGGTGATGAATGATATTGCCACTTTTGACATTATACTAACGACGCCGTCCGAGGATCTGAATGCGGTGCTGCAGAAATTTACCATAAAAAATATCGACAGCCTGCCTGTTGTAAAGGATGATGACCATGGTATTCTGATCGGCATGCTGAACCGGAGAGAGGTTATTTCATATTACAACGAGCAGGTCCAGAAGATGAAAAACAGGGGTTAACCTTAAATTTCTCAGGAAAATTTTTCAGTATTTATAAATAGTTGACGTTCATAAGGAATAACCCGTGTGCCGGTGCGGTTATGCCGGCAAGGTTGCGATCCTTTGAGACGAGTATTCTGTTAATGTCCCGGGGCGTAATTTTGCCCAGCCCTACATCCACAAGTGTTCCGACAATATTTCGCACCATAAACCTCAAGAAACCGTTTCCTTCTATTTTAAAAACCAGATATCCGTCATCCATTTTTTCGAGATCCGCATGCATAACAGAGCGAATGGTGTTGGCTCTGGGACTCCCTGTGCCTTCAAATGCCTTGAAGTCGTGGGTTCCGATGATATAACACAGTGAGTTAAGCATGGCATCCAGGTTGAGTCTCTTTCGGATGTGCCAGGCATACTGCCTGAAGATTGCGGCAGGCAGGTCGCGATTTAATATTCTGTAATGATAAGATTTGCTTTTAACATCATAGCGCGCATGAAATTTCACTGAAACCTGTGTGCATCTCTTGATGACAATATCTTTGGGCAGAAGGCTGTTGAGGCCTTTTTGAAAAATGCCGGGATCTAACGCTGTACGGCAGTGAAAGTTTGCGACCTGGCCGAATGCATGCACACCGGCATCTGTCCTGCCGGCACCTGTAAGGGTGACTTTATTTCCCGTCATGGTCATCAGAGCTTTTTCAATTTCGCCCTGAATGGTTCGATCGTTGGCCTGACGCTGCCAGCCGTGATAGGCGGTGCCGTCGTATTCGATGGTAATTTTAAAGTTCTTCAGCATTTAATAATGCAGATTGACAATATTTGACTATTCTGTCAAATGAAATTGATACGGGAAGGATATATTAAAATGAATTTTAAAGGAAAAGTATAAACATGAGCGTTATAATGTGTCCCGGCTTTAAGGCCGCCGGGGTTGCATCGGGTCTTAAAAAAAATGGGCAAAAAGATCTCGGGCTTATCTATTCACAGGTACCGGCAAATGCCGCCGCTCTGTTTACTAAGAACCAGGTTAAGGCAGCGCCGGTTCTTCTTGACATGGAGTTGATAAAATCGGGTGTTTGCCAGGCGGTTATTGTCAACAGCGGCAATGCCAATTGCTGTACCGGCGAACAGGGGATGCGCGATGCCAGAACCATGACAAGTCTCGCAGCATCTGAACTCGGAATTTCAAACGACCTGGTGTTTGTGGCTTCAACGGGAGTTATCGGCGCGCCCCTGCCCCTTGAAAAGATTAAAACAGCGGTTCCCGACCTTGTCAGATCACTTCAGCCTGACGGAATTCCTGACCTGGCCCGGTCGATAATGACAACAGACACGGTCCCTAAAATAGCCTCTGCAAAGGGAGTTGTGGAAGGGAAGGCTTTTACCGTTACCGGTGTTGCCAAAGGCGCAGGAATGATCCGTCCGGATATGGCCACAATGCTCTGCTTTGTCTGTACCGATGTCGGAGCGTCACCGGACATTTTAAAAGAGACGTTGGTTAAGGCTGCAGACCGGTCTTTTAACCGGATAACCATAGACGGGGATACCAGCACCAACGACACGGTCATGGTCATGGCAAACGGGCTGTCCGGGGCTGTTATTCGAAGCGTAGCCCATAAAAATATTTTTCAAAAGGTTTTAGATGAAATCTTTTTGGACCTGGCCAAACAACTGGTAAGAGACGGGGAAGGGGTGACAAAGCTGGTTGAAATTATGGTTCGGGGGGCGGTGTCGGACTCTGATGCCCGAAACGTTGCGGACACTGTTGCCCATTCTCCTCTGGTCAAGACTTCATTTTTCGGAGAGGATGCCAACTGGGGGCGTATTGTGGGCGCTGTGGGCAGGGCGGATGCTAAAATAGACCCGGATAAGATAGATGTTTATTTTGATGATGTTCAAATGGTGAAAGCCGGCATGGGTTGCGGAAAAGCCGCTGAGGCTGAGGCCACAAAGGTTCTTTGTAAACCGGAATTTGTCGTAACCATTGATTTAAACATGGGCCGGTGTTCTGATTTAATGTATACTTGCGATTTTTCCGTGGACTATGTAAGAATCAACGCAGATTACAGATCTTAAGTGTCCATCCATGACTATGATGCGTTTGCAAAAATTTCTTTCCGAAGCCGGCATCTGTTCCAGAAGAAAAGGGGAAGAATATATCAGGGAAGGGCGTGTCAGGGTTAATAGCAGGATTGTTACCGAGCTCGGCACAAAGGTAGATCCTGAGAAAGACAGGGTAGAATTTAATGGAAAGGGTGTAGCGCTAAAAAGTGAACCCATATATATAGCGCTCAACAAACCCAAAGGATATGTTACAAGCTGCAGTCATCCGGGTGAAAAGATCGTGCTGGATCTTATAGATATTCCCCAACGAGTCTATCCCATAGGAAGGCTTGACAAGGACTCAACCGGGCTTCTGATTTTGACCAATGACGGCAGTTTGCATCACAGACTTTCACATCCTTCCTTTGATCATGAAAAAGAATATGATGTTACCGTCTCAAGGCCCATAACCGATGGTTCTCTCCGGAACATTGCCGCAGGGTTACCCATGATGGAGACCAAAACCAGACCCGCAAAGATCCGGAGAATTTCTTCCAGACGTTTTCGTATCATACTCAAAGAGGGTAGAAACAGGCAGATACGACGTATGGTCAGAAAAGTGGGGAACCGTGTGACAGAGTTAAGGCGGATAAGGGTTTCAAAAATTAAACTGGGAAGGCTGGCCGAGGGCGCCTGGCGCAATTTGACGGAAAAAGAAAAAAAAGAACTTTTAACCCAGCTAAATTCCTGAAAAAAATATTGACATCGACATTGTGATCGATTAAAGGATAATATATTATTTGGCCTTGAGGTAATATTTTTTACTAAGAAACTTAAAGGCAAGGACATAGTATGATTAAATTGGGGCCGGCGTCCGTGGAGATGAGAGCAATGTCGGAAGATGATGTTTTTTCATCGCGATTAAAGCTTCTTATTATCATGGCCAAAGCCTATTTAAGAAATTGTCCTCTCGGAAATTACCGAAAAAAGGCCATCATAGAAAATGCAAATCATGTTTTCTATCATTCCCTCCAGCTGGTCAGCGAATCCTCCATTTTAAAGGACAACGGCTTTGAGCCCCCGGCAGACATTGTTTCCAGGGAAAAGACCTCAGAAGAGCATCTGTTTCATCAGCGAGTTCAGCTTCTGGCCGTAATGGCCAAAGCCCTGGCTGAGGACCGTCTCAGGGGTCATTTCAGAAAAAAGGCTCTCACCGACAACCTGAACAAGATCTGTGAGACTCTTATATTCAAATTCCAAATTCGAGATGTAAATTTTCTGAAAGTAGCATGAACCCGGTCAATATACCAAACGTAAAGATAGCTGTTATTGATAATGATCTGCTGGTCCGAGATTTTATTGCCACAGTTTTAATGTATTGTGTGAACAGAGATGTTTTATCCTTTGATAACGGTTTGGCAGCCTGGAAATATATAGAGGATAATGAAAGTCCGGACATAATTATTACAGAAATTGACGTGCCCGGGTTGAACGGATTTGAACTTATGGCTAAATTCAAGGAGAAAAGTCCGGACAAAAAATGCCTTCTGATGTCCGACAATCCTGCCAATAAACAACCCGCCAGGAATTCCGGGGCAGATGCCTTTCTTGCCAAGCCCGTTAGCGTAAATGATCTCTTTAGGGTGGTGCAAACCTTTGTAGTAAGAGATTAATCGGCGATATGGCTTTGGTTATTTTCCGACAAACTCACCAAATTTAAAGTTGCCAACCATTTTCTTGCCGTGGGGAGAAGTCAAAGTCCCTTTTCCGTGCAGCTTATTATCTTTAAATTGGCCCACATACTTGACGCCGTTGGGCCGAACCAGAATTCCCTGTCCGTTCAACATGTTGTCCTTAAATTCACCCACATATTTTTCACCGTCAGGAGATGTCAACGTTCCTTTTCCGTGAAACTTGCCATCTTTGAATTGACCTACGTACTTGTCACCGTTGGAATAGATGAAGGTGCCTTGTCCGTTCATACAATCTCCTTTTATGCACCCGCCAAAAGTATTCAAAGGATAAAAACAAATTATTAATAGTAGGGCTGCTCCTAAAACTTTCATCTTTTTACCCCCTTTTTTACTCTATATTTTCTAAGTAGGTATAATTACAATCACAACTCTTCTATTCATTGCGTCATTTGAAGATATGGGTTGTGACTCACCAAAACCCACGGTTTGTATTCTTGCCGGATCTACTCCCCTTTGTGTCAGAGCGCTCTTAACCGCCAGTGACCGTTTTTCAGACAGAGTTTGATTATATGCTTCAGAACCTTTTGAATCGGTATGGCCCTCGACTCTGATGGTTGTCTGTGGATATCTGTTTAATACATTAGCAACTCTGCCGATTTCCGCATGTGCCCCTGGTTTTAAGGTTGAAGAGTCAAAGTCAAACAAATATTCAGAACGGAAAGTAGCCGTCAAAACATTCTGGGTTCTCTGGATGCTGGCAGCCTCACTCACAGCCATCGCAGCTCTCAACTCTTGCTCTTGCCTGTCCATATACGCACCGATTTGATGACCGGCGATACCCCCAACAGCGGTGCCGATTGCCGCTCCGAGAAGAGTGGATTCTGTATGCCCACCAATAACTTGACCGAGAATTGCACCGCCTGCAGCTCCAATTAACGCTCCGGTTTTTGCGCCTCTTTCCTGTTGTGTCGGCCCGGCGCATGAAAAAAGAGATATGGCCAGTACCAGACTCGCAATGATTGCAATTGTTTTCTTCATTATTTAGCTCCCTTGATTTATTGTTAATTTCTCTACAACCGGGTTGCTTTCATAAAATCATTAATAACCTTATACTAAAGTGAATTTTACGTGTCAAGCTGGATAGCGTTTCAAAACAGGGCAAACGCATTTGAATCCCAATACAGGGAGAACGCTCCACGCCGTCGCTACGCTGCACCAAAATCAAATGCGTTTACCCTGCGTTTCAAAAAACGTTATCGGCATATAGAAATATAAATGCTCTGATCCGGACAACTGACTAAAAGAATAAAAATAATTTTGTATTTATTTTATATTGGCACCCAATAGCCTGATTGGGTAAACCTTTTTAATGCCAGGACGTCTATAAACATAAGACGTACAAAACTTAAAAAGGATTACCTGGAAAACATGAAAAAAAGTTTGGGCTGATTTCAGGTGTAACAACAAGGAGAAAATAAAGTAAGCATAAAGAAATACAAAAACCCGGCACGGCTCGACAAGATCGACAAATAACAAGTGATCAATGAGCAATGATAAATGTTTTGGTTGACTCTTGAGTGCCATGGGCCTACTAGTGGGTATAGAACTTAGGGCCTTCGCCCCAATTGGAAAAGTGACGTAATGGAATCATAGGTAAATAAAGCTGCGATGGGAATTCAAGAAACCTGGCCGAATGTCAAATGGATTTTGATTCCATTAGCAAGTCTGTTTGTATCTACAAAAGGAAATCGATGCCGTACGGGTAATGAATCGAGAAGGGCAGGTTATTGTGAGCGAAGAGGAAGAGTCTCCTATGCCGATGGGGGATAAGGAGCTGGTTGCTCGGGCGCGAACCGGTGATCAGGCGGCTTCAGAGGCTCTGGTCCGGCGGTATCAGGAAAGAGCTTACGCAATTGCTTACAATATGTGCTTTGGAGACAGCGAAGAAGCCAAAGAAATTACCCAGGAGGCTTTTTTACGTGCTTTTCGGAGTTTAAAAAGCTTTCGAGGAAAGTCATCTTTTTATACCTGGTTCTATCGCATCCTCGTAACGACATGTTTAGATTGGAGGCGGCGTCAAAGCAGATGGAAAAGGATCTTTTCTTTCTGGCGCCGGGACCAGAGAGAAAAAGCGCCTTCAAAAGAAGGTTATGAAGAATATTCGGAACCTCAAGAGCATTCTAATCCCATGACGGCACTAAATAATAAACAGCTTGCACAAGAAATTAGAAAGGCCATACAGTCCCTTCCTGAGAGGCAACGTATAGCTTTTCAACTCAAAGTGCTCAACGGGATGAGAATACACGAAATTGCTCAAATAATGGGAACGGCCGAAGGAACGGTCAAGAGCCATCTCTTTCGAGCGACCCACTTTTTGAGGGATGCCTTACAAGAATGGGTTCAGCCATAGGAGGTGTATGTATGAAACATTGTTCCGATAGACAAGAAACGCTCTGGTTGGATGTATACGGAGAGTTGACTCAGAAAGAGCGTCTGGATTGGGAAAAGCATCTTAAGACATGCAGAGGCTGCTCTTTGGAGCGGGAAGTCTTACTCAGGCTGCTTGAAAATGTGCAGGAAACCCTGCCTGCAGCGTCTCTTTCACATAAGGACGTCAAAGAACTTCAAAATGCCATTTTCGGCAAACTTAGAGGAAACACCGACAAAAAGTGGCTGCGGAAACCGTTTATAGGCGGATATGTTAAGCCGATTCATGCTCTGGCTGCGTGCTGTCTCTTGATAGTCGCTTTTGGGTGGTTCGGCTTAAAAGGGCTGCAACCCACTACTGCTGTCCGGACCGTGTCTGACCGGGGGGTGGAAGAACAACTGATCGCTAAGGATCTCGACCTTCTTGAGAACCTTGAACTTTTGGAAGAAATGGACACTCTGGAGAAGCTGGGTAAAGTGATGAGCCGGGGGAGTGCCACGATATAAGGCTTCTGTCTAATGCTAAAATTATTAAGGAGCGTCTTCTATGGCGGGACATAAAAACAGATCGCTGAAGAGTTTGAAGGCATGGGGCATTGTGTTGACTCTTATTCTTGGGTTTTCCATTTTTTACACTGAATTGGCCTGGGGCCGGTCACACCGGTTTTCCGGAAAAGTACATGTCCGACAAATGGAAAAATTCAGCAAAGAGATTGTTCCAAATGATTGGAAGTCGATTTACAACCGTGGTAAACAGGGGACTCATAACCGTATGAGATGGAACAAAGAATTTTTTTTTCAGGTAAAAAATTACAAAAGGGATTATCAGAGTTTACCTCCCGAAGAGAAAGCCAGGCTCAAGGGAAGGTATCGGAAATGGCAGTCGCTACCTCAGGAAAGACGGCGAATGTTGCGTCATCGAATGGAGAAGTGGAGGCAGCTTCCTCCTGAAAAACGCGAACATTTTCAGCAATGGTTTCAGCAATGGAAAGAGCTTTCTCCGGAGGAACGAGGTGCTATTAGGAAAGAGCTTGATAAATGGGATGTGTTGCCCCCGGATGAACAGGAAAAACTCCGTCGCAGATTCCACAAGAATAGAGATTGGGCCGACTAAATCAACAATTTTCTAAAATTGCAAAATTGGGAAAACATACTGGAATTTTAAATGAAAAATCTGTTTAAGAAATTAAAAATCATTGAACTTTTCTTTGAAAAGATAAATTTTGACACTTGTATATTTAAACCTAAGTTGAGCGATTTTTTGCGAAGAGATGTGCTGAGATCCTGATGCATAAGGGTTTGCGAAAACCGCAGGCATACCCGTGGATATGTCGAGGATTTTCGCGGATTCTTGATGCGCAAGAGATCGGTACAGATCGAGTAAAAAATCGCTTAATTTAGGTTAAAGACACTTTAAGATAAAATCGACGCGATCGTTGATAGACAGTAGGGGAACGCTAATAATTTCATACCCCAGCATTTGATAACTTTCCTTTAAAATACGATTGAGCTCGGCTGCGATCTTATCATTTTCTAATCGTACGTCATCTTTTTCAAACCGTAATCTTTCAAATAAAAATATTTTTTTATACCGGGTTTGCTTACTCTTTTTGATGGGTTCATCCGGGGATAATCCTTCCAGAATATAATATCCAATACTGTCCGGAACCGCACGATCCAGGAAAACCGTTGCGTCTTTGGAAAGAGATTTTTCAATTTCAATTTTTTTATACAAAATATGGCGCTCAAACGATAATATATCAGCTTTTATCTTGGTGATACTTTTTCCCTTTTTTAATTCTTCATCGATGTATGTGCGTGCAGTTTCATGAACAACCGGGTAGCCCAGTTGTTCAAGTGCGCTTATGACTGCAGTTTTGCCGGAGCATGGCGCCCCGGTTATTACACACCAGTTTGTCTTTTGCATGAAACGCTCCCGGGGAAAAGAGTGGACTTGAATCATTAATTGAATTAGTTACAGGAAAAAATCCAGGATTTCCATCAATTTTTGTATGCACTACCAAGGACCCATTTACAGACCTCCCAGCGAGGCGGACTCTCTCTTGATCCAGCCTTACGAGCGACCATTACACGAACGATATCAACCTTGAAGGAAGGCTGCCAGAGGCTAAAACAGGCTTCTTGATAAGATCCATGCGGCCTTGAGAAAGGATGAAAAATCATTCCGCCCATTTTTTATCGGAACCCAATAAAACTAAATTCTGCAAGCGCCGAGGAACGGCATGTGATGTTATTGACCGTCATAATTTATCGAGAAGTTACAAAATTTTTAATTAAAACCGCAACGATATAAATAATCAACGCCCATAACAGGCTATTGATAAAAAGCGGTACAATGACAAGGTTCCCGGGGAAAAACTGTCTTGGATAAAATGCCATTGTAATGACTGGGAAATAAAAAACCTTAGAGATCAACATTAACAAACGACCCATCAAAGGCATCTGAGCGTTATGAACATTGGCGGTGACAACGGATAACGTTATACTTGAAATAATTTTAGTAAAAGCAGAATGAACCACAGCTATGACAAGGATTGTAAAAGATTTTCTCATAAATGGAATTTCGGGGATATCTGTTATTTTATTTACAGACCGATTAGATCCTAATGTCCCATAAAATCGTGTTGTCTGGTTTTAATACGGCTTACTTTCTAGAGAAAAAAATTGCATATAGGAGATAAACAGCTATTGCAAGAAAGGATGTATCCCGTAAAACAGTCAAGATGTTCATTGAACTTTCAACAGCAGTGGTAGAAAAGCAACCGCAGTTGATATTCAGCCCGCGTGCCATGTTAAACAGCAGGGCGCCGATAAACGTCATCAAAAGAAGATTGCTTATGACAACTGTTCCGGGCATCCAGAAATTGATAATAAGAAAAATTCCCAGAACAAGTTCCAGGCAGGGCAGTACAATTGCCGTTAGATTTATAAGTCCGTCCGGCAGGATTTGATAATTATAGACCGCCTCTGCAAATGCTGCCGGGTGCAGGATTTTATCGAAACTGGCATAAACAAACGCTCCGCCTAATATGAATCTGGCAGATAGTGTTAGCATCCGATGTGGACTCAAGTTTTTTCCTTGTTTTGGCAAATTTCACACTTGTAAAATTCAGGACACGCCATTTCCTTTTTCAACAGGAAGGTGGCCTTTTGTCCATAAAGTCCAGCCGTCCAGCAGCACCCGGACATTATTAAACCCCATATCCAGCAAAAACAATGCCAAGTCACAGCTCAGTTCACAGGTTGCACCCTCGCAATAGGTAATGATCAATGTATCCGGCGAAATATCTTCTGTAACCTCAATAAACCGCCGGTCAACATCATGCCAGGACAGACTGCGTGCACCCAGAATGTGTCCTTTTACATACTCATCCATAGAACGGGCATCTATGAACAGCGCTGACTTTTTCATAAATAATTTTTCAGCTTCCTCAAAAGAAATATCCAGGCGATCACCGTCAGGGGTTGTGAGCTTGGCTTTAAAAGACCAGTCCCCCATCAGCGGCAACCGGTCAGGTCGAAGCTGATTGATTGAAAGCGCCAGTAAAATTGACAAAGCCAACAGGGCGCCGCCCTGCCAGACAGCTTGAAAATATTTCACTTTGCCCGTTTTTACGTTATTCTCCCGAATAGATCTGGATTTTGCCATAGCTCTTTTCCGAATCTTCAATCCAATGTACATAGGGGTGATGGATCGGAGATTTTTACCACAATCAAGAGAAATGTCAAGAATATTAAAGAAAACAGTATATTGTGATTAAATAGATAGTTACGAAGACTGTCGGGATAGAGAATATAAAATTTCATTTATTTGAAAGCGGCTGAGGCGAATTAAAATTTAAGTCATACTCTGGGATTGGCCAAAAAGGGGCATTTTGCATATGTCTCATTTTTTCTGCATCGGTTAAACGTGGTTTTTTACCGAATTTAGGCCATTATTATCTGTTTTGAAAAAAGGGTGTTAGTTGGAAGTACGATTGGAAATGAAATTTCGGTACAAATAAAAAAGGACTTAGAATTTAATCTAAACCCTTGATATTTTTGGTAGCGGGGGCTGGATTTGAACCAACGACCTTCGGGTTATGAGTACGATTATGAGTAAAAACAAATAGATACATAAAACCACGACAGTCAAGGCTTTGCCCAATACACAACCTTTTGAGTACCATTTCAAGACCCGAAATAATCGAAATAGATGAAATAAGATACGATAAATGTGTACCAATTTTGTACCATCTGTTTTCACCCTAAATCAACCCACCAAAATCACCCGTCCAGATTTTGTGTATGCATTCCCGAAACTCTCATTACCTGGAAAAAGCCGATTAAATCTAACACGAAAAATTATGCCAGCAATGGCAAATAAAATTTACAATGAATATTGTGTATGTAATGTACCCCCAGAAGTGTAATTACAATAAGGCAGAATTCCTTATAAATTTGTAAAAGTAGCGTAATTACAGTATGCTACACATTACATCCACTGTAATGGTATTCTTTTTAAATCGTCCATCCAGTGTAATGAAAACTACGGAAAAAAGGAGCGTTATTAGGGGAAAAATACGGTTTATTCCAGCATCGGAACATTGGTGTGCGGACACAGACGGTAGGACAAAAATCGCTTACGCAGAATTCTGCGGAACCGATATTGCGTGTTTATCATAATCATCCAAATCTGTGAGACCCTCCAAGGATTGTCCATTCTAACTGATTGATTTTATAGCATCTGGACGATGTGGACGATATGGACGATGGATTGCAAGCTTCTTTTATCCTCTATCCCGACCAATCGGAGAAAGTTCAGGGTAGGACGTGAATATCATTTGTGCAGAATTCTGCACAAGCGGTTTTCAGGAATGTCAGAAAGCAGGGGTACACCGTCATTAGTATCGTCATTTTTAAATTGTTGTTTTAACGGAACAATAAAGATATGACGACGATGACGATGTTTTTAATAAAATGGATTCTAAACGTTTGGAATCCCTATTTCCGGACATCCTTACAATTTCCAAGAATGGGGTGAAATAGTTCCGGGGAACTTTATCGTTCAAACCTTGCTTTAATCATCCAATTATCATTCAGGATTTAACGAGATATCGATTTGATATCCAACAAATACAGAGAGATGCTATAAATAATATCCGTAACGAATTTTTCAGTAGTGAGGGAACCGAGTCCACTGAAGAAAAATGCTATGTCTTGATTTTCATTATAGAGTCTCAAAACCATCTATATCTTTGCCAAATTTATACACACTATTAATTGCTCCAAGTGCAATCGGTCCATTATGAGCTGCTTCAATTATAGGCATAATATTATGCTTATATGCCTTTTCGTGTTTCCACTTATCGAGAAGCATCTGTCCATCTATGAAGGCTTCAGCAATTAAATCTCTGTTGATTTCTATCCATATAGAATGCCCCCAAGTTCTTCGGTACGGGACAAACTCGCGCCAACTTGATAATGGATATTTCTCGCTGTAATTGTCGGGGTCAAAAGCTTCAAAGTCAAATAGGCTCACACCTCCAATTGATCGAACGTATGGATAAAAATCTGGGCCTTGGCTCACACCCCATCTTTCTTTCTCAGGAATGGGAGGATTCGGTAAGATCCAACCAGAGTCTATTATCATTTTATACCGAATAGACGAAGTTGTATGCCATAGCTTGTCAAGAAGCAAATTTGGGAAACCTTCAGTGGCACTCAATTGATCTTCTTTCTCAAACATAACGACAAGTTAACCAGCGGCGGCAAAATAATTGCGGCCTTCTGGAAAGTTGCAGATTAATTTAATTACACATATTTTTGAAACCGCCCAGATATTAGCCGTCTGAGTTTAACGCCAGGTTCGGCGCTGCCCATAACCAATTAGATTTAAAATATTTTTCCAAGAAGTAGTACAATGTCTTTCAAAACGTGATCTACACTACGAGCCAAAGCTGGAGTGGTATGTATTGCATTATTACGATCATTCGCTAAATTAAATGCAATTTCAGCAGTATCTGAATCCCAGCGCCCACATTGTTTCATAAATTCAATTCGGTTTCCGAACGAAACATAGCGCCCACATTTTATACCTGATGATCGAATATCATTGTCATCCAATGCCTCTTGCAATGCTGCGTCAACCACTGCTCCACACATTACGACAGTTTCTGTTTCTAGACCGCGTAAAAAACAAGCGCCCACTCGTGCAAGATAGGAACGAACATTTTCAGAATTTATATCCACCAAATACCTCACAAGTTTCAAACTTCTCAGGCGCATACGGCTGAGTTCATCTTCCAAATCATCTGCAAGATGAGCCTCAAGCAGTTGAGTAAAAAATGTGTCGCTTTCAAGGTCTAACCCCAACTTGTCTTTTAATAGATCAAGCAGTTCGTTTAGATTACTGCGATCACGTTCAAGAGTTCGAGAGGCTGAAATTATTTGTGCAGCAATCTGATCGAGGGCTTTTACAAATTTCCAGTCGAGTGGTTCCATTTCACTAGGAGGAGCAATTGCGTCCAAACCCCATGCGTCACGAAACTCGTCTACCCAATCCTGAGCAACAACAGCCAACATATCAGTTAGATGGGAGTTATTTTCATACATAGGCACCTACTTGGTTTATTGATCTGATTGCTTACTGCCGAACCAGTGATTACATAGTTCTGTTTATTATGTAAATTTTAATAATATACAGAAGGGTTGTAAAATGTGATACCTTCAAATTTTAGATACCGTATATGAAAATCTACGTGATGTCAATATGTTGAGATGCGATTAAGTGGTCGAAATATTATCAGGCATCAGTCCTGATGTCAAATATGCTAATCTTTCTCCACCCGAATTAATTCTGATTATTTTCACAGCACCGTATAATCATTCCGTGTCAATAACAATATTCTCTTAAAACAATAACACCTTGACTTTATGAGCAGTTATGATAATTCACAAAGGACATTTAATGATGCCTAAATTTTAACAAGGGAGAACCATGTGATGAATGCGATGACCCCATTTCTCGATCAGAGAGGTGGGGTTTTGTGTTTTTGCGAGATACAAGACTTTGACATATATTTCTTGAAAAAAGAGGCTACTATTCTTTCAAATAATAATTTGCTTAGAGGATAAATATCATGCAAAAGTACATTCTTTGTATTCTGGTTTTGGCTATGATTGTTAGTTTCGGCTTTGGTACTAAAGCTGTGGCTGCATCAACACAACTTTACTATAACCATGGCGTTGCATACATGAAACAAGGCAAGTATAAACTGGCTATAGAAGATTTTACCCGGGTTATCGATCTTAATCCTAAAAATGCAAAAGCTTACTTCCTCCGAGGGATTTCATATAGAAAGATAGGTGAATATCAACGAGCTGTTGATGATTATAATAAGGCCATAAATCTTGATTCTGATCTTACTGAAATCTATTATAGTCGCGGCATTGCTTATAAGCATTTAGGCCAATATCAAAACGCTTTAAAAGATCTTACCCAGACTATCAGTATGAGCCCTAATGATGCTTATGCATATTACCATCGCGGAATGGTTTACAACAATTTAAAGCAATATCAAAAAGCTATAGAAGATTTTAACAAAGCATTGAGTTTCAATCCTAAAGATGCCGATTTTTACTGTGAACGGGGAATTGCATATCGTGATTCAGGCCAACAACAGCAGGCTATAGATGATTTTAATCATGCCATAAATCTTAATCCGACTTCTGCATATGTTTTCTACAATCGAGGGCTTTATTATGAGAAGTCAGGAAAATATCAGGAAGCAATAAAGGATTATGATAAGGCTATTAGCTTTGATCAGAAGTATGTGAGCGCGTATGTTGCCCGAGGTGTCTCATATGCTTTTTTAGGTAAATACCAAGATGCCATAACGAATTATAATAAGGCAATAAGTATCGATCCAAAGTCTGCCAAGGCTTTTTATAATAGGGGAAATGCTTACAATGGTTTAGGTAAATATCGTCAAGCCATAGAAGATTTTAATAAGGCCATCAGCCTTGATCCGAAGTATGCCAGAGCTTACCACAATCGAGGGATTACTCACGGTTTATTGGGCCAGTATCAAGAGGCTATAAAGGATTTTAACCAGGTTATTCGTTTAAAACCTGAAAAAGCCACTAGTTACTATAACCGTGGGGTTGCTTACAATGGTTTAGGTAAATATCGTCAAGCCATAGAAGATTTTAATAAGGCCATCAGCCTTGATCCGAAGGATGCCGGAGCTTACAACGATCGAGGATTTGCTCACGGTTTATTGGGCCAGTATCAAGAGGCTATAAAGGATTTTAACCAGGCCATTGACCTTGAACCAGAATATGCCACAGCTTTCAGCAACCGAGGGATTGCTTACGGTTTTTTAGGCCAGCATCAGCGAGCTATAAAGGATTTTGACCAAGCAATTAAACTTGATCCGAAGTATGCTTGGGCTTACAAAAACCGTGGGCTTTCCTACAATGCGTTAGGCCGGTCTGACCGTGCGTGTGTTGATTTATGGAAAGCTTGCTATTTAGGAGAATGTAATTCTTTAGGACTTGAACAGAAAAAGGGCTATTGTCAAGATCCTGGAGGAACTTTTTTCATTGATACAGATGAGGACGGAATTTTTATCTCGACGGATGAGTATGGAAAATTTAAAATCACTTCAAAAAAAGTTGCCGCCTCCATGAAGCCTAGTACCGAAGGAATATATTTTATTCGGAAAAATAAACGAGGCACTTATATTAGCACGGACAGATACGGAGATTTTTATCTCGAACCGGAAAGAATATCAAAGGAAGAGGCCCGTGAACGCGCTCGACAAAAGGTCGAATGGGATGAAATGGAAAGACAGTCAGTAATGCGGGATAAAGCGGCATCAATAGCTAATGATCGAAGAGAAGTTCAAGAGAGGGCTGAAAAAGCCCGAAAGGAGGCTGAAGAGGCCCAAAGGAAACATGAGATAGAAAAAGCGAAAATAGAACGACGGGAATTTGATAGATATTTAGACAGAAAAATTATGGAGGGTGTTTTTATGTATGGTGATTAATTCTCGAACGATACTTGATTTGGAGTTTTCAACTTATAGCCAGTTTAAAATTGAATTCTTTGTATTCATTGCATTTCATTATCCCGAATAATCGCCCAAAACCGCCGATAATCGACACTCGAAAACCTTCAAAAAAAAAGTTTACATGTTGATTGATTATCGGATTTTGGTAAGAAAAGACCTACTCACAAACGGCGGGTGTCAAGGTAGTTGTCCCCTGAGCCATAGGTTAGGCCGCCTTTTTTAAACAGTGCATCTGGTGGGTTTCGTCCTTTTTCCCAGGATTCAGCCAAACCTGATGCACAGGGTCCCAAT
>Ga0114919_10000693_pt1 | contig 26548 bp, 35 predicted proteins | sample BlataG_FD_88682 | JGI IMG/M metagenome (GOLD analysis project Ga0114919, IMG submission 88682) | Deep subsurface microbial communities from Black Sea to uncover new lineages of life (NeLLi) - Black_00105 metaG | ecosystem: Environmental > Aquatic > Marine > Oceanic > Sediment | place: Atlantic... | reverse complement strand
GTAGGCATCTCATTGTTGTGCCCTAAGAAATATCGTTTCCAATTCCATTTGTCATGTAGTTAATGTATGTATGTCTGAATGAACAATGAATGAATTTATGTATTTTAGCTATAGCTCTATCTATCTCTTCTATGTGTGCGTTTCAAATCTTTCTGTCATTTCCAAAGATCTGCTCTCCTTTCCTTTGCCTTTTATGTAGCGAGCAACCTATAGGTTTTATATATCAAGTAAGTAGAATCTTTTGATAATTTGTTGCAGTGCATATTTCATTATAAGTCAAGGGTTTTGATTCTATTTTTGTTTGTTTGTTTGTTTCCAAGTTCTGAAAACGTTTTAGGGAGGGTGGGGGGACTAGGAGAACAGTCTCCCCCAACCCAATTAAGGAGTGCAGTGTATTACCAACTGATGGTATATGTGTGTATGAGACAGAGAGGAGATATATAATACTAATTATTGAAAAATATAGAATAGAATGTGCAATGATCGCTGTTTTTTAAATCTTGTTGAAGCATGTCGAGTAGAGAGTTGGTGGTTTTTCTTTGCTGTTGTGTTATTTCTCCCATGTATTTCCTGCTACAATCCATCTGGCTGGTTATTGCGTTACATTTATAATGAGTTTTTTTCCCATTCTTCTGCCCTGCTCTGAAAGAATTACAATGTAAAGAGAAGATGAATGTTAAGAACCCAGCGAGTGGATGGAAGGAAGATGTGATTCGTTGATGATCATGTCGGTGAGAAAAGGCAATGATGCACGGCATCCATTACAAGATATCGTTGTTACCTTCATACTTGTTCGTTGATATATAAGCTCACATATATAAAATTTCGATGGTCGCACTTCATTGAAATAAACGCAACTGCTGGCGATCGAAACTGATCTGTGTTGCAAATGAGTGTTTTCAAAGACAGCACCACGTTAGTGCGTGCTATCAAATCACCAGACGGTAAAATACGTACAGAACCATTCCTGGATGTGTGCAGACACGTGATTCCTATCGTAGGTATGTTTTTTTCTACCACTCATTCATTCCACCGCCACATCTACTCATCTCTCACCACCACCCTCCATCTCCCATTTGCAGAAAAGCTAGGAACTGCATTCATCCTCGTCAAATCAGACGTTGGCGGCAACATCGATAGACTCAGCACTAGAGCATCTCTCAGACCACAATACCTCGACGACATTTTCACCATCATCACCGACGAGGTTGATGCCGGTTCTCACACCGACAGCTCTTCCTGCACCAAGGGCCTGTTATGGCTCAAAAGAGCCATGCAGTTCATCACAGAGCTCCTCAATCTCCTCTCCTTTTCTACAAACACATCAGAGCCACCAATGACCATGTCAGATGCAGTCACCCAATCATATGCATCCACACTACAACCATTCCACGGCTGGATTGTCGGCAGTACCTTCACAATAGCATTCAAATTAGCTCCAACAAGGGATTCATTATTTGAGAAACTAGGGGTGGTAAATAAGCAGGGAAGCGAGGGAATGACTCAGATGGCCGAGTTTTGTGAGGAATATGGGTCAATATTGAAGGAAATTCATGAATATATGGAGTCAAATGGATTAAATGATCCGGCAAAGGTGTAATGACAACTACATAGAGGAAAAAGGAAAGAAAATCAAATTGATAGATAACTACTTCCCTCCCCAAAGACTGTTCATAGTAAAATCAGATCTTGGCATATCAACACCATGATACAAGCTACTTATATGTCCTACCAGATTCTCTGCAGCTATCACAAACGCCTGGCCATGTTCCCGCGCACTCTCCTCTGTCTCACCAATGCTCTCCAAGAAATGCTCTCTGCTGGGCAGACCAATCATGCCTGCTTTGATGCCTGTTCTAACCACCCAGTTGTGCAGCTGGCTTAGTGTGGCATCATAGGCGGTGGAGACTGCATCCTTGAGGGTCTTGCCGACCAGGAGGCCTTTGAATATTTCGGTGATGAAGGCGATGGAGTTGATGAGGCGGTGGAGGTTTCTGCCAGGGCTGTTTTTGATGGTGATGTTGCCGTCAATTTTAGCCTTTTCTACTATAGATTTCAAGGTGGGACAGGATGGGGCCACTGCAATCAGAGTTTCTCTCTGTTTGTTTGTATGGATGAATAGGAGTGGCGAGAGAAGCGTGAGAAAGGGAGGGAGGGAGGAAATGATGGCGGTTGTTGGACATGTTTAGCTATGTACATTAATGAGACATACCTTTCCTGCAAATTCATGCTTGGCTATCATAAACACAGTGCCTGATGATGGTATGGAGGAGTGAGGAGGGTTGGTGGGATAGTGGTAATGTGAGAGGGGGTGGGAGTTGGAGAAAGAGAGAGAGGTGGTTGAACCAGACCAGGAACGCACCAATGTGATCAAAGAATGGCAAGACTTTGGCGCAGGCCTCTACAAAATCGTCAGTAGATAGATCGTGTGACGCCTCTAGGTTGACGAACGCTTGTATGAGGCTGGGGAGAAAGGCGGACCCATTTGTTGGCATTTTTAGTTCGTTGAAGGTTTCTTGGGTTATCGAAGAGGGAAAATGTGTTTGATGATCTTAAAGTGAGAGTTCAAAGGTGATGATTATGAATATGTCATCAGATTTCTGACACGATCCGGTCTTCTTATGGTAAACCCCACCCTTGACAATCCTCTGATGGCAAGCCTTATAGCAGGCCTAGGCCGACAGTCGAGAGCCATCTTTCCCATGCATATGCTTTAGAGAGGGAGGCTCCAGGTGTTTTAAGCGACTGAACTGCAAGCATAGCCCTTGTGCATCGTATACATGTGGCGTCATATATCTGACCTGAGTGACAGGAATACTGCTGTATATCTTTCTATTATTTGACATCCAATAAAATCTCTAAAACATGGATGCACAACTGTTGGCGGCACTTCAGGCCTCAGTAAGCCCTGATCCACAAGCTCGTAAAGCTTCTGAAACATGGCTTCATCAAGTGAGATAGAAACAACGATGCCCCTCTCACCCAACCATCCCCCGCCCCAATCTCAATCTCATCACCATCACCCTCCCTTCCTTCTACTTTCAATTTACAGCAAATACACGCAACAGGCTACATAATCAGCCTCTTGAGAGCCTCAGTAGAACAAGGCATCGATCCTGCAGCATGCCAAGCAGCAGCCATTTCATTCAAAAACATCGTCAACAAGTACTGGGCATCCTCCTCCTCCAAAGAACCCAGCCCCTTTTCAGAACAAGATAAAGCTGCAGTCAGAGACCTATTACTACAAGGGATCTCCCACGCACCTCCCCTCATTAGATCCCAACTGTACGAAGCAGATAAAGCTGTTGTTCATCATGACTTTCCCGACAAATGGCCCACTCTGTTGCCATCTATTGTGGCAGCTCTGCAAAGTGGAGACCAAGCGGCTATGGCTGGTGCTTTTAGAATGCTCAGACTTTTAGCTAGAAAGTATGAATTTAGAGATGAGGAAGAGAGAGGCCCTTTAGAGGTGACCACCAATGCTACATTTCCCATTCTTCTTCCTCTGTTTGAAACCTTGATTGCTACAGATTCCCCGTCTCCTGATCTAGCAGACATGATCAAACTGATTTGCAAGACATTTTGGTCAGCTAGCTACATGGAGTTTCCTAACATCCTCACTCAAGATGAAAGGCAGTTTAGAGGCTGGTTGAATGGATTCTTAGCATTACTGAACAAACCGCTGCCTCTGGAACAGATGCCCAGCGACCCCGACTTGAGGACTTCCTGGATGTGGTGGAAACTGAAGAAATGGGTGCTCAAGATAGTAAACAGACTGTTTGACAGATTCATCGAACCTGATATCATTCCTGAGAATGACACTAAAGGTAGATTTGTCGCACATCATTTCAAAGGAGGTTACGCTGTGCCCATGCTCCACGCTGTGCTTCAATCTCTTGCTGGTCTCTCTCAAGGTGCCTACATGCCACAGAATGTTATCAACTATCTGCTGCATTACGTACAACAATGTATAGCATACACTATCACTTGGAATGAACTGAAACCTCATGTGGAATCCCTGACTCTACAAGTGGCTTTCCCTCTCTTGTGTTTTAGTCAAGATGACGCTGAGCTGTGGGAAGAGGATGCATGCGAGTATATAAGGAGAGGGTATGATATGTTTGAGGATCTGAAAACATCTAAGAATGGAGCTCTGGAGTATATGATTTCCTTGATAGATGCAAGGCCTAAGAAGATATTGGATCCGATTATGCAGCATGTGGCTAAGATCTTGGTAGAGTATAAAAATGCTGCAGCAGCTTTGAGCAATAATGGTAGTGGTGGTGGTGGGCCATCTGCTGCTGAACTGGCACAGTTTGCCAGTCAAGCTGATGGCGCGCTACTCCTAGTAGGCTCTATTCTAAACACCCTAAGAAAGAAGAAACACGGCTATAAGGACCAATTAGAGCCAATGCTTGTGCACCATGTACTACCTATGTTTGAAAGCAGGTTTGGTCACTTGCGAGCTAAAGCTTGTTGGCTGGCTGGCAGCACTACTGACACTGTCAAGTTTGCTGGAGGTGTGCGGGAGGGAACTTTCCCTGCTTTGTTGCAACGAGTAGTAGCAGCACTTGGAGATGAAGATTTACCTGTCAGAGTAGATGCTGCAGTATCAGTTAGATTATTCTTGGATGAGCTAGAAGATAAGGAGGCATTGGAGCTACTAGAGCCTGCAGTTCCCCAGTTGCTGCATCAATTCTTGGACCTCTCACACCAAGTGGATAATGAGGATCTTACAATGTCATTGGAAGCAATTGTTGCTAGATACAGTGAATCAGTGGCACCACATGCAGTTCATTTATGTGCCCATTTGGCTCAGCAATTTTGGAAGCTCGTTGGGTCAGCAGAGGAGAAGGACGACGATGACAGTAACGGGGACTATGACCCAACTGAAATATCAGCAGCATACGCAGTATTGCAAACTATTGGTACTGTTATGGCCAGTATTGCATCTCAGCCTCATTTGTTCCCTCAGATTGAGGAAATTATGTGGCCAGTGTTGGAGAGATATACCTCAACAGAAGGTCAGGATGTATTTGAGGAGGTAATGGAAATAGTAACATACCTGACATATTATGCTCCTGAAATTAGTCCCAGGATGTGGTCTTTGTATCCCCGTATACTTCAATGTCTGAATGAGTGGGCTTTGGATGGTTTTGATGCAGCTCTTCACCCACTTGATAACTACATAGACCGAGGCACGGAGGTGTTTTTATCGACACAAATAATCCCCAACAACAACTTGGTGGAAATGACTGAATTTACCATAGCCAAGGCATTACTGACAGAAGGTGTGGATGCTGACTCAGCAGCTGCAGCACCCAAGCTTGCTAGTGTTATTCTGCAGCATTGTAGAGGGAGAGTGGACAGTAGTGTGCCCAAGTTGTTGAAAATGGCAGCTGATAGTTTGATGATGGAAGGGATAGACAGAGGTGTGGCTGATGCCGTGTTGGTCATGGTTGCTGATGTTTTGTACTATAATCCCATCCTTGCAGTGTCCTGTATGTCCAGCCTGGGGAAGAGCGGTCTCATCTTGGGTGCATTGAGTAAGACGCTGTCCAAGAGGAGAAAAACGGGGAAAATGGTGCATTTCAGATCTTGTAGAGAGAAGAAAATTGTCGCCCTAGGGCTGACCAGTTTGTTAATGGTCCCCACTGCACAACTGCCTGTTGAACTGACACATTCACCACAGGCTCTAGGACAGGTTGTTGCTGCAACGGTGCATCTGTTGGAGGCATTAATGAAGCAAGAAAAGGAAGCAGCTGCAGATGAGGAAGCTTCAGGTATCAACGGCGATGACGACGACGATGATGATTTTGACTTTGTTAGTGATGACGACGAAGATGAGGAAGATGATTTGGACGAGGAATACCTATCAAACTTAGAACACAAAAGAGCACAAAGAGGTGCTGCTGGTAGTAGGAAAAATCACGATGAAGACGCTGCTGCTTTTGCTGATTATGACGACGACGACGACGACGGAGATGATGATGATGATTGGTGGATTGATGATGATGATGAGGAAGTCTCATGTCCTTTTGATAACATATCTCCATATAGCTTCTTCATGACTACCCTAGATAGTGCTGCTATGCATAATGCGGGATTGAGAGATTCTTTGGATGCAGGGAGTATGGAGGTGGTAGGGATGATTGCTGCTAGGGTGCAGGGAGATCAGATGAAGAGCCAAGGAAGTGGCGGTGATGGTGGTGCTCTGCAAAAGCAGAAGTAAATAGAGTGGCTTTGCATCTCTACCATTATTTATTTGATGAAAATGGGTGTCGTCGTTACAAAAACGGGCAACTATTTATGTTTGTAATGGATAGATAGATCTATATAAGGGTTGGTGAATGCTTTAATGAAAAACTGGTCAACTTGAACTTTCTATGTGTGCGCCAGGTAGAATCTGCAAAGCTGGACATGGTTGTTGTAATTCATATTTAAACCATGCGAGTATACTTCTCTTGAGACAATGACATGATGAAGACAAAGACACCACTGCCAACAAGGAGGAAGAACATGAAGGCTATCAGAAGAGGATGGCCAGACAAGGATTTTTTGAAAGACTGCAGAGAGAAGAGGAGAGGGAAGTGGGGTTGGTTGAGAGGGAGCGGGTGGTGCTGGGGTAGAGAATGGAGATGGGGAATTTGGGTGCAAGGCATGGAACAAAGGTATGGTGGGGACAAATGTTTGACAGATAGATGTAACGAGTATTGTATGTCTTCATGTTTACGAACCTGCCAAACACTAGCTGGCTTCTTGCCCAATTTGTTCTTGTAATATCTCTCGCTCTTGGCGTTCATAACACGTTTTGATGCAACCTGTAAGGTATGAGACAAACATAGCTGGTTAGTTTAATGCGGGGTAAGACGCTGGATATTCCTCGATCGGCTTACCATTATTTATTTTGGATGTTTCAGTTGAGGGTATTTCTCGAGGATATCCTTGTGTTGAGCGTATGCGCTAACGATTGCAATTCACAAAGTTGTGACTGGAAGTATGTATATGATTACTATGCGGTTACAATGCCCAATTATATATCTCCTAGGCGGGTTGACCAAAGGCAAGCTGGCAGACCCTCGGAATCCCCTCCCCTCTCCCCTCTCCCTATACCTTGGAAGAGCTGCCTAAAGATTACCACCTCTAGGACTTTGCACCTCTATATATGCCCTCCATCTCCATTTCTTTCAGTCATCTCCACTTCTGCTCTCTCATCATCATCATTCACACTACCACCACTATTACGCCCACTACCACCAATCCCATTCCCTCCTCCTTGCTCTATATCCTCCTCCAGTGGCGGAGGAGGCTTATTCGCATCTTTTTCTCTTTGCCTGACCCCCAGAGCAGTATGTCTAGGCGGTACAGCCTGACAAAACACCTCCCCACAATTCTTCAACACCCCCTGTGCATATGGATTGCCAGAGCTCCATCTACTTCTCCTAAAGTGTTCATATGTCGTCTGATTAGAACATACCAGGTAACTATGAAGCCCGCTGAGGCCAGCTACAAAACATAGAGCTACTAAACAGTAGATAGCAAGTACTAAAGAAGCAGGGTAGTCCCCCACCGCCTGGCCCCAATCGCCATCCCGATCATCGGCAGCCAGAGATAATTGGTAGACGCACGTAGCTGTGACCCAGCAACATAAGATGGCAGTACTGAAAATGAATAACAAGAAATGTTTGTAATTGCGCTTGCCAATACATGTACCGACCCAAGGGCAATGATGGTCAAACTTATCTACGCAATTATCGCAGACGGCGCAATGAGAGCAGCGGGGCGGTCGGTAGTGATTGCATGTCGGGCAGTATTTTGTAGTCACGGTATAATCATGTACTATATAATCCCTGGTAGGTGGCTTTAGCCCTCTTTCTACATCTATATCGGGAGGAGATCTAGGGATGAACCCCGGGTCTCTCAGAGAAGTGGCAGCCAGCATGGAGAGAGTGAAGAAAATAAGGAGAGCGGATGCGACCACAAAAGCCCAGGAGGAATGTTCACCTAGATATGGGGCTACTAAAGCTAAATAAACAGCACTAGGTGCTAATATAAGTGTGGTGCTGACTAACAGGGCCTTCCAGTCAGGTCCGACTGTGATGAAGCCACCGCAGAAGGTGAAGTGTGTGCCTGAATCGATGCTTCGTTGACGGGGGTGGTGATGTTGAGTGACAGAGGGCCGGGTTGCACCATTGGTGGAAGATTGTTGACTTTGAGGTTCTTCTTGAGACATAATGAACAGTACAATCGATCGAACAAGTAGGACTTGTGTTGACTGGCTTTGACTGGTAGTGAAAGAGGCTCTAGTGTTTCAAAGGCGATCAGGGTAATCCTGGTTTAGTTTCGTTTAGGGAGTTGATTACCATCCTGAATCAACTATTAGAGGGAAATCATATGGTTTATGCATATCTGCTTGGAGGATCTTTGCATTGAATCAAACAATGTCTTGTGCTCTTGAGATGCAAATTGTCCAAATTTAATCAGGGCTCCCCGATATCTCTGCCTCTTCACGCCGCTCTCTCTCCTCTCCGCGTCGACGTTTTGAATTTAAGAGAGGAGGTTTTGGGGATGGATTCACCACCAAAGTAGATGCAATTCCTCCTTTGAATTTTCCATACGTGCACCATTACCATATTGTTAACCGTCAACTATCAAACTTTGAATTCAAACCACGAGGCTCGCTTGATCACTCCTATTTTGATCAAACCAACCAGATGAAAATTTAAACAGTCTATAGAAAAGATGACTGCATCACGTAGGCGAGGAGCCTTCTCATTATCATTATCCATAGTATTCATAGTAGTGTTGGCTTGCGGTACCGGACTTCATCTCCTTGATCTCAAAACGACAACTCCCGCTCACGTCAGGCTCTCCCTCCACAACACCGTCACCTCTTCCTCCTCGATTCCATACAGAGACACCACCAACCTTGACGACAACACAGCCACTCTTGCGTCTGAAACCATCGTGAACTTAGTAGCACAGGATGATATCATGTTTGAGGATTACTCCAACAACAATAATGAAAATGAAGATGAAGATGGTGATGACAACAATGGAACAACAACATCACCAACCAAGCAACAAAAAGACATCGCAGGTGTCGAAGGACCTCTCCTCTTTTTCAACATCAGCAAACCAACTATCGAAGACGCCATCCTAGACAAATCCTCCGAACTTTCCTCTTTTGACGGCGCCAACACCAACTGCATCTTGCAACCAGTCGAGAAGAAGGTCGCTCTCATGTTTCTCAGCGACGGCACCATGCCCCATGAACATCTCTGGGAGACTTGGCTTGACAGTGCAGCCGGCTTCCTCCCCAAATCAGCCCTCAGTGTAGGAAACGCATTCTGTTTGCAGCAATGCAGGGGTGGGGAGTGTGTGAAGAGGTGTGGAAGACAGACGGCGTGCAATCCCTTGTGTAAAGATGCCTTGTGGAGGGGCTATGGGGGCCAACGAAACGGCAGGAGAGAGCAGCATCTTTTTACGCTGTACACACATCCTCCACCTGATCATGAGTATGGGAAAAGTTCTGTGTTTTATGGATCTGAAGTTGCAGGTAGAAAGGTAGGTATAATGGTTTTATTCAAATCATCTGCAGTCCATCACCTCCCCCCCTTTTTCCCTTTTTTTCTATCTCTATTGTTGTTAGGCTCCATCTCTTCTCATCTTCTCCCCTTTTCCCCTTTTTTTCTCTTTTTTTCCAACGTATCACCTTTCCTCCTCCATCACTCCTCTATTATAAAACACAGGATCTAAAGAACAGTCAATCTGCCCACGATCAAACAGAAGCAGCCAAACTACTCATACAGGAAGCCCTCAAAGATCCACTTAACACATGGTTTGTCCTCCTTTCCTCGGACACCATTCCCTTGTACTCCCCAGCCACAATGTGGCAACAACTGGCCAATGACAACCAAAGCAAGATCAACGCCTGCAACAATGTTTATAAAAATACTATGGTCTACAATAAAAACAGCAACAACAGCCATGGGCGTGACGATAGTGACAACAATAAGAACAACAAGAGATGGCTGCCTCCATTGGAGATGGCAACATCCACGTTCCGACCATCTGATCATTGGAGGTCTAGCAGTCAGTGGTTTATGTTGAATAGAAATCATGCTGACTTGGTTGCTCAGGATAAGGAGCTGGCAGCTGCATTTAAAACTTATTGCAGTAGTAATAGTAGTAGTGCTGCTTCAAAAGAAGGAGGAGGAGAGGGATGTGTGTCTTATGAGCACTATGTGCCATCTCTACTTGCAATGCATGGCCTGGAAAAGGAAACCACATGTTGGTGGCAAGGAGGCACATTCACCGACTGGCAGACCAACATCCCCACCACAATTATTACAAATAGCAATAATGATACTTCTTCATCTAATGAAACGCTATTACCCAAAGTTATCCTACCGGGAGAACTCACCTCTGATAAGATCAATGCCATGAGAAACAGCAATGGCAGTGCTGAATGCGGCGGAGAAGTAGCACTCTCCGCCAGCCAGTTGGCCGGAGAATCATTTATTGATGTCAACCTCCTGGACGAGCAAGTGTGTACGGAAGAGAATGGCAAGGTAAATAGGGCAAAGCTTCCTGGAAAGAGCAATTTATATGCCAAGGGTGCACTAATTAGTCAGTGTAATCTGCTTGCTTGGAAGGCGGATGAGAGGGTGACAAACACATTGCTGTCTGTGTATAGGGATTGCGAAAGTGAGTTGGGGGTGCTGGAATGTCAGGAAGAGTTGACATCTGCAAACAAGCAATGGTGGTAGGAATGGACATAGATTGGAATGTTTTTTTTCTTTCTAAAAGATCATAACTCGCCAATATTTAATCATTTTCCTTTTAACCTCACTTTTGAGATGATCAAGTGATCTCAACGTAACGGTACTTTTAATGGTACTCTGTACACCAATCCTAAAATATGGTGGAAGTCAATTGTTTTTTTACATGATACACAACTTGACACAATCATCATCAAATAAAGGAATTGTACTGATCAGGTTATTATACAAAGCAAACTGTGGATGACAATTTAATACACTATGCTTGGGGGAAGTGCAGAAGAAGAAGATTAGAAAAAAAATCAAAATTGGTGGGGGGAATCATTACGAGAACAAAATGAAGTTTCAAAAGCAATGAATGGCATGTATGTATAAACAAAAGGCATCAGTGTATCCATATTATATACATGCCATCATCATTCCATTTCCATCAACTGCTTATACTTATGTTTATTTTTTGGCGGGCACTGTATATGGAGATGGAGAAATGGCGGGATACTTCACCTCCTTTCCCCATCATCAGCACACCCTCTATTCATTTTTATAATTGGTATCCGTCTATCCATAGATCTATCTATTGAAGAAACAATACACAAATCTCTCTCACACACATAGACACAGACACGCACACACACACACACACAGAAAAAGGCAAAGCGCTAACTCACAAAGGAGCATCAGGGGGGGCGGGGGAACAAAGTAGTTTCATGCCGCCTCAACTTGCTGCTGTTCTTCTTGCTGCTGACTAGGCAATATAAACCCTTCCTCAGTGACAACCTCATTACCACTGCCACCAACAGCAGCAGCCGCTTGTGCTTGGGAGGCAGCTGCTGCAGCTGCATCAATAGCTGCTCTCTTTGCATTCCTCCTAGCTCTCCTCCCAAATCCACTGGGACTGCTCCCATACAGTGTTGGTGTACTGCCTCCACTACTGCCTGCTGGACTCATACCGTACAGGAGACTGTTGTGAATTATGTTCATTGCACCACTGCCACTGCTGTGATGACTCATTATGGGAGTATTCGTACCATTACCATTGGTGTTGTGGAGAGAAGGAGACATGGACCCTGATTTCAGTACTACTGGGACAGGGCAAGATCTTGGAGGTGGGACAGGGAGAGTGGGTGTCGATTTATTAGACATGGACATGGACATGGGTAGTGATAGTGATGATGATGATAAGGCTCCAGGAACAGCAATAGTTGTAGGAGCTGGGATGGTAGTGCTGGTACTGCAACCACCATCATCATTAGTATTACTCTTAGCAGGAGTACTACTGCTATTGTTGTTGATCTCATTGGTGGTGTTATTCTTCTTGCCTTTAGTAGCAGAGTTCTTTTTTGTAGTACCCTTTTTATTATTGGTAGGACGAGCTTGCCGCCTTCCCGCTGAGATATAGCCCCCTTCACCAAATCTTCGATTGCCCAAGGTGACCCTCGCTCTTCCGGCAGCTGCTGAAAAGTAATACTCTTCTATGATCTCATCTTCATCCAGGTCCAAGTCGTCTGCGTAGTCGTGCCAAGCCAGATCATCAGCGGCAATGCTTTCGTCCAAAAGAGCGGCGGCAGAGGTGTCGTTGAGATTGCGTCGCACATGATCTTCAAACCAGAGAGCTCTTTTCAAGAGGGTGACGCTTTCTTCTGTTGGGAAGTCTTGTAGTGTGCCATCTAGGGCTCGGTAGGTTAGAAGGTAGTTGAATGGTTGCTTGCATTGGGGGCACCAGGGTGATTCTTTGTGCACAGCCCAATGAAGGATGCAATTGGCGCAATACATGTGATCGCAGCCCTTGATGAGTGCCAGGTTTTCCAGTTGGATGGAGTTGAGGCAGATTGCGCATGTGAGATCATCTGGTTCTGAATCTTCTTCTAAGAGAGGTTGGGGTTGACAGTCTTCCTCCTCCTCCTCCTCTTCATCTTGTTGTTGTTCTTCTTCTTGGTAGTCGTCGTCGTCCTCCTCCTCCTCCTCACAGTTGGTGTCGGCATAGGCATAGGTGACGGGTTCCTTCCCCTTGTCCTGTGCGGGCGAGATTCGGGAGTGTTGGTGCGTTCGAACGAGAGTCGAGAGATTGGGGAGTGATGTGATGAGGAATAGAAGGCAGGAATATGCCTCGGAACAAGAGAGCAAGCCCAGGTTTAGGTGAGCTGGATATGAAGATGCGCGTTTATCGACTTACCTCTGAAGAAGATGGGCCTTGCAACTCCAAGTCATCAAAGTTGTGTAGTAGTTCATCCATTAGGATAACAAAAGTAGTATATTTTCGCTTTATCTTCAAGTAAATTGCTGCTTTCTGAAATTCTGTTTGAAGACCTGTGTCTCACACGCTCAGAATAGTCAATGTCTTAGTGATCCAGCAACAGAGCACACAAGCATTGATCAGGGGCGGATAATGGTTCACTCTCGACTCAAATATAACAGCCAACCCCAAACAAACAAAATTTGAGGATGGGGAGAGCTCTCGGGGCAGGATAGGAAATAGAGGTGGCTGAAGGTTAACCCTAAACCACGACCAAAACCTAATAAAAGATAAACTATGACGAAGGGTGTCTATGAAGGGTGCATTAAGTGGGATACAACACAAACAAGAGGGAGGAGACTCCACTCCTCTGAAATTTCTGAGGAACCGACTCGTCTGCTGCCCCCGCATATACACTGGACTAGCCCTTCCAATCAACATTCTGAATCACGAGTATAATTGAACAAGACGTGAAGATTGCTACCATCTGGTTGACTGATTGGTGAGTTTGACTGGCCATGCTATCCGCGCATAGAAGACTGCCGTTGTAGCATACCGCACACTCTTGTCGTACCTAAAGAATGCCCCAACCATATATTGTTGCATTGCAGTACTTTACTAACTCCAAAACCCTCGACGATCGCAGGCACCAACTGGTCCAATTAATTTCAACCAAACAAGACACTATTGATATAGAAGGCTCAAGCTACACAGTCTTTCGGTAAGCTATACCTTTCGTGAAGACATTATGCTTACCGTACATCCGAAGCAACACACCTTACCGTTCCTCCCACTCACTTTCTCACCCCCCACACACCACACCCACCGACACCACAGACATGAGTCTCGCAGACATCACCTCCAATCTCACCGCCCCCGTTGAAACAGCAGTAGACACCAAACCAATGGTCAAAGTCCACGCAAGAGAATGGGCTAAAATCATGGCTGGTGAGCCAGTAGAAATCAACCCCTCCATTGGCCATGGTTATAAGATCATGACTGTCCAGGAATGGGCTGCCAGATGGAAGAAGAATGACGCCTTCTCCGAATGCCTCCAATGTGCAAGCAACAACACCAAAGAGCATCACTTCACCCAGACCTGGTGCAGGGGTAAGAAGAAGTGGGAAAGTGAGATCTTGTGCCTGGACTGTCATTCTTTCACTCGTCGCAATTATTGTGATCCAGACTTTAAGACTCCAGAACAGTATGAGAAGGAGCGTTGGCAGGAGCTGGTGTCCACTCAAGCTGCTGTTGAAGCTCAGTAAGAGGGGATGGTGGTTATAAATGAGAGGAGGAGTGTGTGCATGTTGTTATGTTGAGATTTGTCCCCCTCTGTGGAAATGTAAATAAGAAGGAAAAGGCGTCGAGGATGAGACTTGAGGTATTCTGTGGTCTAGACTTGTAAAGAAACAACCCCAAAATCTATTTTGTTGCTCGTTATTCAAGCATTTAGTATCATTGCATTAAGAATCTACTAACAGGTGTGAGAAAACTTGTAGAATTTGTTTTTTTTAATTAATTAACTACAACTCCCATCCTTGAGTTAGACCACACTAGTCTAAGTTCCAGACTTCCCTATCTCGGTCCCAGATCACATCAATCTCCCAATTTCTAGCTTTTCACCGACAGACACCGCTCCCCTCCCTCCCTCACTTTTACAGAACCTTTCCTGCTGCCTCGAGATACATAATTGCTCCAGCTTAAAGCACCCCAAAGAAATAAGGCACATTTGTGTGGTATGGGAACCTTGTGCAGTAAAGAGAAATCTCTGCAGACATTTGATCCTGACTTTGGTAGTACAGAAGTGCAATCCTTCCGAAAGCCTCGGTGGAGAGCAGACAACTCAATATCGCTCATGGAGCTCCAGGTAGGTGTTGACAACACCCTGTAGGCCCCACCCCCCCCCCAAAAAAAAACATTCTGCAATAACCCTTCTTTCCATTACTCACCCACACCCCACCCTCCATAACTATTTACAGAAAATGAGGGATGAATTTTGGGATACAGAGCCCCATTACGGTGGCAACAAAGGTGAGTCAAAAGCAAAAGAGAAAGAGAGAATTTCATTCTACTTAACTCGACAACCAACAACCAATCCTCCATCATTAAGTATTCATTGACTACTACTACTATTACTAACACCACAAATCCAATCTATCGTTTTATTTGCAGTTATATGGGATGCAATCAAGGCAGCAGCAGAGGCAGATGTAGATACATGTCGTGTGATATTGGAGAGTGCAGGTGTGAAGGTGGCCTCTGAAGACATGACAATAATGTATGATGACCGAGGATATAGATATCAAATACCAAACTTCGCATTATCTGACCCAAGTAATATAAGTAGGGAAGGTTCTATTACTAAGAGGTTGTCATTAAGAGGGTCTCAATAGGGGGTTTGGATTTTTAGATGAAGAGGGAAAGAGAGAGGCCCTTGGGAGAGGGGAGAAGGGAAGCATATGCATTGGTTTAAAATGGTGGGTAACCCATGGGTTGTGTGTAACTCTCTAAGCAAAAAAATAGCATATAATTGTAAGGTGAAGTTGGTTTCTTTGTTTTAACCAGGAAACCTAGTACGTTGGCCATATTAAAATCTGGGAGGAAATAATCATTCGCTTTTGATCCTCGTTTTATCTATGTCCCCTGCCTTAGCTCACAGCCTGGTGGGCAAACAACTTCTTGCTAAATCCAACTCACCTACCAACCAAACCTTAGAACCACGTTGCGCCAGTAAAATGATACAGAGATGCAGGCACGGCTTTGCCTCTCTCCGCTGTGCAGCTGAAGCCAGCAGACTCCTTCCTGCATTCGACCCCACACTCACAGCTACCCCCACCCCCACCACTACACGCTCCTTCACTTCAACCCCACCCACATTTTACTCCTCATTCTCCAAAAAACAATCAACATCAACACCGTCACCAACAAGGACCGCCGCTACCAAGGCAGCAGGCAATGATCCTGCTCTGGAAGCCAAGGCCAGAGCCCTCGACCAAGCACTCAAGGAAATCAACACCAGATTTGGTAAAAATAGTATCATGAAGCTTGGTGCTACAGACTTTGGTGATGTGTACGTACCTTTGAAGAATATTTACTTCTTGGAATACAGAGAAAATGTCTCGCCTTCTCTCTCTCTCTCTCTCTCTCCTCCTCCTCCTCCTTCTCACTCCCCCCCCCTCCCTCCCTCCTCTCCTCTCTACTCCAGTCAAACCAGCCCCAGTGGAGCACTCACCCTTGACCTTGCCCTAGGTGGTGGTTACCCCAAAGGCCGTGTAGTAGAAATATATGGCCCAGAATCAAGTGGTAAATCCACGCTAGCTCTCCACGCCATGGCTGAAGTACAAAAACAAGGGGGCCAAGTGGCCCTCATTGACGCTGAGCACGCATTTGACCCCCAATTTGCCAAACGCTTGGGCCTTGATGTTGATAATCTCTTCTTATGCCAGCCAGATAGTGGAGAAATGGCCCTGGAAGTGGCAGATCAGTTGATTCGTAGTTCTGCTGTGGATATGATTGCGGTCGATTCAGTGGCTGCTTTGGTTCCAAGATCTGAGATTGAAGGAGAGATTGGACAGCTACAGATAGGAACTCAAGCCAGACTGATGAGTGCAGCACTGCGTAAACTATCTGGCAATGCTTCTCGTCATAATTGCACCGTAATTTTCTTGAATCAGCTCCGTCAGAAGGTTGGTGTCATTTATGGCAACCCCGAAATCACCAGTGGTGGTCAAGCTCTGAAATACTATGCATCAGTCAGAGTGGAAGTACGTGTGAAGGAGAAGCTTGGTGTGGCTACTACTGCTGACGGCCACAGTGGAATCAGAGTCAAGTCGAAGATTGTCAAAAACAAAGTCGCTCCTCCTTATAAACTGGCAGAATTTGACATTTTATTCGGATCAGGAATCTCAGCAAATGGATGTTTATTGGATGCAGCAGAGGCCACTGGCATTGTATCACGTCGTGGATCTTTCTACTACTTTGAAGATAAGAATATCGGACAAGGAAAAGAGAAGACGTTGGAGAAGCTAAAGGAAGATGAAACCTTGAGAGCAAGGGTGGAGGAACAGACCAGGCATGTGTTGGCTGGGAAGGATATCAATGACCTCTATGATGACGATGCTGTTGCTAGTAGTAGTAGTGGTGGTAGCAGTGGTACTGATGAGGAGGAAGAGACAACTGATGTGAAGACTGAAGTAGCTGCGTAATGCATTAGACCGTGTATGAAAGAAAGAAAGAAAGAAACAAGATGGGGGGGGGGGATGAAATGTATGAAATGATGAAAGACGTGAGCAACTTTTTTTTTGATTTGACGAAGGACAGATCCACTCTATATATAACACATAACATGTAAGACACTCATAATATACACTTGTATTGGCTATAAATATAATGATTGATGATTACTATGCACGCGTGCTTTTGTCTCTCTATAAGTTTGCGTAAGGTTAAAACTGAAGGCTTTGCTGGTCGTCAGAGTTGACTCCCAACATCGTCGCCGTAACCTCTCTACCTCCATCACTATTGGCATTAGTATTAGTATTATTGCTGCTAGTATTGCCACTGTAAATCTTACTGGAAGATGATAATTTCAATCCAGAAGTGGCCTCTAATGTTTTAAATTTCCCACGTAAAGCATCCATAGCATCCTGTATCCTCTCATCATGGGGATTGCCCAGTTGTGGGAATTGTTGGATCAGGTCGTCCAGGGCGACGAGACATGCTGTAGCTCTATCTGATAAAATATCTGGTGATTGGGTCTGGAGTTTCTTTAATGCTGCTACACATCCAGCATAGAAGCCTACTTCTTGAGCTATTTCGAATCCCTTTTCTACACCGAGGGCGTGGCCTTCTGCAAGGCCGGTAACTCGGCCGGCTCTGTGCGAGGAGGGACGGAGGATGTCAGAAAATTGACGATTTTGTGTCTATGAGTAGTGTTTAGTGGGGTACAGAATGTATACATTGTCTACATACATCAAACCTTCTTCGTATCCTTCCTTTATGTGGTCTTCTTCCAAGTTGAGAGCTGCATCGAAGATGCCATCCAATGATTTTTGGTTCATTCTGGTATCCTTGCCTCCATTAGATAGTCGTCGAGCTCTAAATTTTGTTTCTGCGATTTGATTAAAAATGCCAATTATAATACCGAGTATTTACAAAATTTCCAGATTTGAGTTCACTTCTTGACAAGTGGAACGTTGTTCTATCCCTCTTTGGTAATGTTGTTCTTCAGGGAGTCAGCTACCCATTCAGTTTAACCAGGGATTTGCATCTAAGCTGGGGCCCTCTGTCACTCACAAAGACATTGGGAGTCCCCAAGTACAAACAATGTTTTCAAAGTACAGCTCTGCCCTGTAGGCAACATAAACATCATATTCTTGGAACAGTCCCACCCATCTAGCCTGTCGCATGCTCAGTTTGGGTTGAGTAGAGGAAGTTCTTTTCTGGGGAGGAGTCTGAGTGGCGACTCTATCTACACTCTCACCCATTTATTTTCACCAGATTTTGTGAGTCTTAAAGAATTCTCACATGAAAACAATAAATCTGTCCTCTTACTCTTGCGATTTGCTCAGTCTGTGGTGCCAGTTCTATATCTTGGGTGTTCCCAACCTGCTGAAAGGCTGTGTTCCTGTCGTTTGTTTTGGAACAGGAAGGGTTCTGAAATCAGTTGTGTCCTTGTATCATATGATAGAAAAGCCCAGCATTCGTGGCCATTGGTGGTGGTTTCTATCACCAAGATAAAGAATTGAAGAAAGGGGAGGTCAGTTGTTCCACCATTCTCCGACTGGCAACAACAAGTCCATATCAACGGATTGATCTGGAGGATTGGGAGACAAAAAAAGCACGTGTTTTCCAACAATTCAACCACAACTCAAGAACCTAATTCAATATTAACGGTTGTAAGAGCATTTACAAGACGAACTTGAGACGATAAGCTTCAAGTTTAGTTCATCTTTCTCGAATCTCACAAGAAAAGAAATATGTCTGCACCCGTGCTTACACCCAGTGCTAGAATACCAGTAACATCCAACCTATGCACTAAGCTTCAACCCCCACCCAAACCACACACTTCTTTCCGACGAGACAGAAGTAAAATACTTGTGGTGACCAACGCCAACACCGACCGGCCCTCATCCTCCACCTCCACTTCTACCATTGAAAACTTGGACACAAACTACTGCGATGACTTCATTTGCAAAAGCAGTCCAGCAGTTGAATCCACTGTCAGGTCTCTAGCTAAAGATATAGAACGCTGCAACGGTGTTTGGACTGCTTCTCTTTTTTCTAGAAATATACAATACAGCGACAGCTACAGAAAATTCACCGGAAAGGGTGGATACAAGAGACTAAATTTCATCCAGCAGTACGTCCAAACTCCATCTGCCAAAATTGTACGAATGAGAATGGAAACTAATTATGTAGCAGTGATAGATTGGGTCCTCACAGGCTCTGTTGGCCCTTTTCCAGTCAAGATTAATGGGGAGACACGAGTCACACTCAACCTGGTAACTGGCCAAGCCGAAAAACATGAAGAAAGTTGGAGCTTTAAGGAATGCAGTCCACCTGGGGCATTAGCATGGACCCTAGCACGACTAACATGGTCTGCAACTATGGCCAGTGAGGATACACAGCAGGCAGGACAGAAGATGCTTGATAGTTTGAGTGGAAGTGATGACGAAGATGACGGTGGAAACTGGACGACAACGAGGGATCCCAGTGATCCAAACAAATTCTTCCAGCAACAGGATAATTTTCAACAAGATGCAATTATGTTAATGGGAGGTGTGGCTCTGTTGTGGACAATATGGAAAGGGTTTGCTGCGGTGTTATAAAGTTGAGAAGAAAAAAGGAATGGGGTTTGGGGGATGGAGTTTTAGAGAGGCACGGAGAAGAATGCTTTGAAGTAGTAAAGCATAATTGGGGAGATATTTACAAATTGTAAATGCATTGAGATAATGATGCGTACTAAGCAAAAAAAAGTCGTCCTGGTAAGAAAAAACGCCGAGAGATTGAGGAATCTTGATCTGATCTCATCTTCTTTTTGAATCCCTCCAACGAATGTCTATCTGTCAAATTCGTGAAACTAACCTTCCTCTCAACTCCCTGACCAACCCCTTACATCGCACATACAGATCACTGGATGCAGTACTGGTCTAGGCAGAGAGCTTGCACTCTCCTTTCACCGCTCCACCTATCCCTACTCTGTCATTGCAACCGCCAGAAACCCAAAGTCCCTCTCCGACTTAGCAGACCAAGGCATCCGAACCCTCTCCCTAGATGTCTGCAATGTATCCACCATCACTGCTGCAGTAGACACCATCATAAAAGAGGAGGGTCACATCGATGTATTGATTAACAATGCAGGGGTAAGTAGGGTCGGCCCCCTCATAGAACAACCCATATCAGAAATGCAAGAAATTCTAGACACCAATGTACTTGGAGTCATAAGAGTGACTCAAGAAGTAGCCAAACACATGATCAAACAAAGAAAAGGCACTATTGTCATGATAGGCTCAGTGACCAGCCAAATTAGCACCCCTTGGGCTGGAGTATATGCAGCCAGTAAAGCAGCGCTGCTCTCCATTACAGATGTGTTGAGACTAGAGTTGCACCCCTTTAACATTTCAACCATATATATTGGTGCAGGGGCAATACAATCCAATTTTGCAGATAATATTCTAGCGTCTACAGATATGAGTCAGTATCAATCTGACACTTCAGTATACAGAAGCAAAGCGGGAATGTTGATCAGTAGAGCAAGGATGAGTCAAGATCCCAGTCATTCAATGACGGCAGCCAAAGCGGCTGAGCCTTTAATAGGTGCTGTGTCCAACGTGCTGTTTAAGGAGAAGAAGGCACCTAGATTGGTGATGACTGGGGGGAGAGCTAGGCTGCTGTGGTGCACGGGAGTGTTACAGAAACTGTTTGGGTTTGGGGTGAATAGTATGTTGATTAAGCAGTTTGAATTGATGCCTGATCAATTTTAATAAATCATGAGGGAGAGCATACGGGAGGTGGAGGATGGGGATAGGGTGCGCACCTCCCTTTGAATCATCCTCCCGAGTGAGGAAAGAAAGAGCGTAGGCGGGGAGCTCTTCAATCCGGTGAAAATGATGGTCATTGGCTTTAGAACTCGTATTGTTTGTGAATATTTGTTTGTATGCTTGTCACTTATGAGCCAACGGAAGATAGCAGGATGGGGGGACCTATCTCAAGAACTAGCAGAGCATTGTGTGCAAGCGCTTGTGAGCTTGGCAAACAATAATTCTGATACTAATAGCTATGTGGTGCTGAAGACATACGCCGCATTGCTATGTGTAAGCCACCATTGGAGAAGCACGGCGCTCAAGGTAAGCTGATGAGCAGAAATTTCAAATTTCATCATTTTCAAAAATGAATCAAGTGGCTTTAAAGCCGAGCCGCCGCCCTCACTCACTCTCTTCCTTGTTGATACACATGCAGATTCCTCTAGTCGTCACCTGCCGTCCAACCAAGAAACTTCTCGGCTGGCTAAGGAGGATGCCAGTGGCTCAGTTGACTTTCCGCCTGGAATCGGCCACTGGTTCCGCTGAAGCCAATTATACATACAGTGAGCTCTGTCATCGTGCCGACATCTGCACACTCCTCTCCAGCATAGATTTTCAAAACAACTCAGCCACATCACTCATAGACCTAGGCCCCATACACCCTCGTCCAGGCATCCTTTCCCTCGCTCCATTTCAAAATCTCCAGAGAGTCGTGTTTATGGGTCGTCACACAGACCCTTGCACCATGTCCGTCCTATCCTCCCTATCCAAACTCCAGCATGTAGAAGCCAGTGGTTATAAAAGCTACTGCCTCAAGGGACTCCCTTCTACCGTCAAGAATATCATCATCCAATGGCCTCACAGCTCCTCACCCAACTTGGGCGCCATTCAACGACTAGAAATCCCAACCAACCTAACTGGCCTTTCCCTAGAGGTAGGCAACCCTAGCATCTCCTTGATGCTATTTGGTACTTTTGATAGCTGCAAAGAAGTATTTATTGTCGCTTCTCAGTGCCACATTGCCCTCCCCCGACCCCCAGTTGATCACCAACTCGACATGCTCTCTGAACCACATGTCTGTGACAGACTCCACACTGCCCTACTCCATGATAGCTTCTCCACCTTAGAAGTCACAGCTGAACAATGTCTCTTTGTTCAACCAACAAATGGATATAGGTATGGGTCGGTGGAACAAGATGGCTCCATTGTGACTGACGATGGCATTGCCGGGGTGGCTCATCTCCCTGCCGTTGTTGAATATCTACAGCAACATGAAAATCCTTCTAGTAGTATTAGCAGTAGTAACAGTAGGAGTACTGCCCTGAATTCTATGTTATTCTTAGGCCAAGGTGGGTACCATGCTGTGATTGAGAAGAGGGTGGTGTGTAGCAAGGGTGTCCTGCAGCTGGCCCCAACTCCTGCTTCTCCTAAAGAGGGGGAACAACAGGGTGGGGGAAGTGGGTTATAGGGGTAGAGAGATAGGAAGAAGAGAAGAGATGAAAAGAAAGGGGGAAAGATTTTGATTGATATTATTATGTATTACTTGGTGATGTATGGATGGATTAAAGTGAATGTGGTTCATTGTTTGGGGGGGGGGACAGGCAGGCCCTAGCACTTGCACACAGATATACACATATACCATCCTACTGCTATGTATTTGGGATGCCATGGGCATTATTATCATTACGATTATTATCTTTCTACATGTAGCTGTCATTATAAGGCCTGATGTTGAAGATGTAAAATGGACAGGAAGGCAGGAAATGATGGAAAGAGAGAGAGGAGGGGGGCGAATCGGTCAGGAGGATCTTGTGAGGAAGCTAGAAGGGCGGGTTTAAAATGGGGGTTTCTCCACATCTCGGTCAACGAAATCAAACTCAACTTAGCGTGATATTCACGTGAGAGTGATTCAATATCAGCGATAACAATAGATTTCCGAGAAGTAATACGCGCGGACAAATTAAAAAATTTGACAAACTATTAACCGAGGAAACCCGTAGTGTAGTAGCTTGACAGGTACGTAGTATTAATCAGTGAGCTTGAAGACTTCTTGATAAGGGCCTTTAAGAGCCTACAGTATCTGAAGTGGAGGTTTTGACCACCTGGGCTCTAATTGGATTGGGGGCCAAGCTGCTTAAGCGGGTGTCCAAATCGTTAGAAAACAGGCTTTCTTTACGCATAGACTATATACCTGGCTATAGAGGCGTTTTCAACTCGCTATCAGTAGAGAGGGTTGCTTCAACAACTCCAAGGGCAATTAGTTTCTCTGAACAAAACCCTCACCGTTTCCCTTTTTCATCCCTCTACCCCAATAATCAACAGGTACTCGCACTGTTTAAGCGAGAACATGGCATCCGTGTTACTGGGTGGCCCGTCCTCTTTAGGAACGACGCCCCCAGTTGGCGTGGGATCTTCTAGGCGTCCCACTGTCGCCTTTGTTCGCCCAGCAGCACCTGGCCCCACAGATGCCAACAACAATGGTACTAGCACTGAACTACCTAGCAGCTATAGAACAGGCACCAGTTTCACAGGATCTGCATCCAGATCAGCCTACTCCAAATCATCCTCCCAACATGAAACTCAACACCGTCTGTCGCAGCAACGGAGCATCCCCAAGTCTGCCAGCTATGTCAAAGTAGAGGGCTTCAATGCACCAGGCAGTGATAGTGACAACAACAACAACACATCTACTGCTACCACTCCTAAAGCTGTTGCTGGATCTCCTGTACTTGGCTCATACGACACCACTGCCCCCAGCAGCTATGACTCCTTCCGCGGCCACCACAACACCATTAGTGGTGGTCTGCTCAGTCGTCAGCTGAGCACAGACACCCTGATCAATGTCCCAGGAACACACCACCACTCCTCTTACTTCCATGAAAGCACCGGTAACATATTTAATGGTGTTGGTACCACTACCAGCACTATCACAGAAGAAGACATGTTGAGGAAGCTTCACCTGGGCCCTGTCCCCCGCCCCGCCCCTCTCCGTAGATCTGTCATCCCTGATGACATTCTAGAGCAACACCAAGCAAGGCACCCAGTCTTCTCCGAGCCACTGGTCACCAGAGCATTCAATATCTCTAGATTCGCTCATGATGGGCGTTACCGCCGCTCTGGAGAGCCAGCCTTCCTCCATTGCCTCTCTGTGGCTTCAATCTTGGCAGATCTCGGCGCTGACGAGACCATCATTGCAGTGGCTCTCCTTCATGATGTGTTGGATGAAACACTCCTCCTGGAAAGTCAACTCAGACCCATGTTGTGCGATGATGCAACTGTAGACTTGGTCAAACAAGTTTCTCAAGTCCGTCACATCTCATCCAAGTTCAGAGCCAGCTACCATGCAACTACCGACAGTAAAACTCCAGCAATGGCCACTACTCTTGTAGATATGCTCATGTCTATGGATGCTGACAGAGCTCAGCTCGTGGCTCTTGCAGCTGCTCTGCAAAATATGACGACTCTGAATGTCCTACCTGCACACAAGGCTGACGCATTGGCCAGAGAGGCTCTAGAGGTATGGTCCCCACTTGCCAACCGATTGGGAGTGTGGTACTTAAAGGCTTCTCTTGAAGATACTGCATTCAAACATCTCCAACCTGCAGTATTTGCTGAACTGAGAAGTCGCCTGGAAACTGTCCAATCCCCAACACTGCTGGTGTCGTTAGTAGATTCCCTCCGTGCCGGTCTGGAAACCGCTTCCGTCGGCCACCTCGACTTGTCTGCTCGACCCAAACATTTCTATGGAGTCTGGCAGAAGATGACCTCCAAGGGATACACCCTGGATAGAGTCAAAGATGTCAGAGGCTTGAGAGTCATTGTTAGCACCAAGGAAGAGTGCTACAGAGCTTTGAGAGCAGTAGAGGCCATCTGGCCCCTGGCTGGCCCCACCAAGGATTATATTCGACACTCAAAAGAAAATGGGTACCAATCCTTGCATCTGGTGGCACGTGCGCCTGATGGACATGAAGTGGAGGTGCAGATCCGTACTGCAAAGATGCACTTTTTTGCTGAGTATGGGAGTGCAGCTGCTCACTGGCAATACAAGGAATCTGGAAGAGAGAAGAAGAATGGTACTGATATATCAACTTCTCCTACTCCCACCAATACTTCTACAGCTACTTCTGCAACCAGAGGTGTCAGATGGGCCAAATTTTTACTGGCTCAAACCCTGACCTCTGGTAATGGGAAGAAGATTGATCTCATGGCTAGCACCGCCTCCATGGACGAAGATGACGCGTCTCCTGCATCGTCAGGATCTCCAGGGGATGGACATGTACTGGGAGATGCTCGTTTCGATGCATACCTGCAAAAAAGCGGACAAAAACCAGCTCCTCCACCAGCACAAACACACGTTGCAGTAGCAGTAGTGCAAAGTGGGATTGTAGGAGGAGGCAGTGCCCCTCTGGAAGTTGTGCAACTCCCTGCTGGATCATCCATTGCTGAACTCGTAGACCATTGCACTGCTGGCGGTGCTGCTGCTGCTGCAAGCGGTGTGCATGTTATTGTCAACAGGAAACAAGAAGATACGCAATCAGCTACTGTTTTGTCTAATGGTGACATGATTGAGCTGTACCATGAAGCTGCAGTGGGAGGTGGACGCAGACCAATGACGGTGGTCGTAGGCGGTGTTGGTAGTAGTAGTGGTGGTGGTGGCGTTACTTCTTCCTCCCCTTTAGGGTCTAAAAACAATATGGTCCCCTTGCCTGCCTCTGTATTGGCAAAGAAGAGATCTACTGCATAAGATGCATTTTATATATAAGAGAGAAGATAATTATCAATAGCCAGAAAGACAGAAGAAAGAATCATAATGAGCGAGTGAGAGAAAAAAGAGCTACCAGAAGAAACGAACAGGAAATATTATATAAAACATATGACTTGATGAATTTGAGAGAGATATGAGTACATTACAGTAGGTAGTCGTAGAATAAAGAAGAATGTTATTAAATATGTAGTTTTTAGAGAGATTTACTGAGTTCTGGCTGGACAAACAAAGAAGAGAAATGTGAACAGGGGTTGTACTATCATTTGGCACGTGGTGGTTTGGGTGTACATAAGATTAATATAATGCTGATGATGGATGTGTGGGTTTTGTACTGTATGATGTCATATATATCTGATGATGTATATGAAGACTCCAACATATGTATAACGTGATATGGTTGGTTGTTTTCAAGGGAGACACATGTATATATGGGTGCGTGTTTCATTTTCCTTCTGTGTTTTCGAGTCCTCCCTCCCTCTCATGAGGATGATTTGTTTCTTATTATACTTGATGAAGACAAGGAAAGGGGGGCTAACTGAGTCAATATGTAGATTAGGTAGAATTTGAGCTTGTAAAAAGATAGGAACAGATGAGTGATGAACAACAAAAGATGGTGCTCCTTCTAATGATGAAGTGCAGTTTACAGAGGAGTTGGGGGGGGGGGGGGGGGGGGGGCAGCAGGAGGAGGGAGGGAGGCGGGGGGGGGCACCCGCCCCAAAAAGCGGATTATTATTGTGTTGAT
>Ga0114919_10000691_pt1 | contig 26598 bp, 24 predicted proteins | sample BlataG_FD_88682 | JGI IMG/M metagenome (GOLD analysis project Ga0114919, IMG submission 88682) | Deep subsurface microbial communities from Black Sea to uncover new lineages of life (NeLLi) - Black_00105 metaG | ecosystem: Environmental > Aquatic > Marine > Oceanic > Sediment | place: Atlantic... | reverse complement strand
CCCCGCCCCATCCGACCCCAGTCCCCCCGCCTCCCCCCTCCCCCCCAGGTGGGTGGGTGGGTGGGTGGGTGGGTGGGGGGGCAACGGCGCTATGGTATTTTTCAAACTGGAAAGGGTATCAAAGTGCAGATGCCGGGAGTATGGAATCATTTGCGCTTTTTGAATGCTAAATTCGTGTGAAATCGCTGTATTCAACCAATTGATAGCTATATCACCTGGAAATATATTCGTGTTGATCAATCCATCCCTCTAAGGCTAGATCATCACAATATGGGCAAGGGTGGGGATGGCACACAAATTGTTGCCTATAAACAGCCTGATTTACAGCTTAAGAGATCCAATTCTTTCATTGATAAGATTCAAAATATTCTTGACTCTCAATCCAAGATTAAGAAAGTAGGGCAAGACCTCAAAGTCTTGAAAAGCATCTGGTTTCCCGCCAAGCCTCCTTCAAATGCCAGTCGTACGTCCTCTTTTGTTTATATTTATAGAGAGAGAGAGCAGCAGCAGCAGCAGCATCTTTTCCTCCTCCCTCTTTGACATTATTACTATCTTTCACTATCATTATCACTAAACCAACCCCTTCTCCCCCCCTCTCCCTCTCCCTCTCCCTCCCTCTCCTCCAATGCAGATGCCGAGAGACTGGAGACCTTCTACAGTCCCCAAGCCACCCTCTATGATGGTTTCCGTCAAAATTTCCTCTGGGGCCGTGAACCCATGCTCCAAGCTTGTGCCTCCAGACTCCTCCTCCAACAACAGCAACAACATCATCAGCCACTGGTATGGGTGGATGTGGGTGGAGGTACGGGCGAAAATGTTTCTCTCATGGCCAAGTACATGGACCTCTCTACCTTTGATACCATCTACATAGTAGATTTGTGTGAATCGCTATGTGACCAGGCTAGAGCTAAAGTTGATCGGTATGGATGGTCTAATGTTGTGGTTGTTCAGGCTGATGCTACTCAATGGACTCTCCCTTCTTGCGATGATGATGGTGAGAAGAAGATGATGATGATGGATGGCAGTGGTGCTTACTCTTCCTCTGCTTCGTATCTCTTCCCAGCAAGCAGTATTACTAGTAGTAGTAGTAGTAGTAGTAGTAGTAGTAGTAGTAGTAGTAGTAGTGATGATGAGACTATTGCAGCTACTTACAACAATGGCAGTAAGAAGACCACTACTATTACCACCAAGAAGGTCAATGGTACTACTACTACTACTACTACTACTTCTATGGCTGCTGCTACTACTATTCCTGGTACTAATGCAAAGAAACCAGCAGTATTGGCTTCCCTGGTAACCTTCTCCTACTCCCTCTCTATGATGCCCAACTTCCACAGTGCAGTGGACAAGGCCACTTCCTACCTAGACCCAAACCACGGCTACCTGGCAGTGACTGATTTCTACGTATCTGGGAAATGGGACCTCCCCATGAGACAAATGTCCTGGGGCAGGAGGTTTTTCTGGAGGAGCATATTTGACATGGATGGTATAGACATTGGGCCTGAGAGGCGCGATTACCTGGATTTGAAGATGACCAGGGTGTGGGAGATGAATGAGGAGGGAACTATCCCTTGGGTGCCGAGTTTGATGAAAGTTCCTTATTATATTTGGATTGGACGACATGGTGGTGCAAATGCTGGTGGTGATGGTGGTGGTGCACTGTTGGAGGAAGAGGACAAGGTGGAGGCGCCTCCTCTATTTCCCCCGACGTTTTTATACACTCAAAGCTGGGAAGATCCAGATGCTGACGAGGCATATTTGAGGATCAGGCCTGAAGACGTGTGCCTGACACTGACGAGTGGAGGATGCAATTCTTTGAATTTATGTCTTCAAGGAGCTAAAGCTGTCTACAGTGTGGATTGCAATCCAGCTCAGAGTGCACTGCTGGAGCTGAAGAAGGAGGGGATCAAGCGACTTCATTATGAGGACTTTTGGTCCTTGTTTGGAGAGGGGAGGCATGTCAAGGCTGAGGCGTTGTTTTTTAGAAAGCTAGCTCCATTCATGACTCAGACGTCTGTCAAGTTTTGGAAGAATAAGATTCACTACTTCAAGGATGGTTTGTACTATCATGGGGGAATGGGGAAGGTTGTTTCTGGTCTGGCTTTGTTTTCTAGGTGGTTTGGCTTTAAAGAACAGCTGACTGCGCTGGCTGAAGCACCGACTTTGGAGCATCAAAAGCTGATTTGGGAGCACATGATGCCAATCAGAGTGTTTCACTCTTTACCTCAATGGGCAAAGAATATGGTGGTATCTGCTACTGAATTAGCTCTGTTCAACCCATGTGTCATGTGGTTGGGAGCTGGAGTTCCTAAAGCTCAAGTCAATCTCATCACCAAGCAAGATGCAACCAAAATGAGCTGCTACGCTGCTAGAGTGCTGGATGGTATCGTTCACAACAGCCACTTGAAGAGCGAGAATTACTTTTACTACAACTGCATCACTGGTTCCTTCTCTCGTGACAACTGCCCCTCCTACCTCAAACCCGACAACTTTGAAAACCTGCGCAGCGGAAGGATTAACGCCCTGCACATCGTCAACTCCTTCTTCCTCCCTGCCCTCTCCAGCAGGCAGTATGACGTGGCCATTCTCATGGACCATGTTGATTGGCTGACTGCAGAGCAAGCTAAAGAAGTTGCAGAAGCGCTGGGCAAGCAGATCCGTCCTGGCGGGAGGGTGATTTGGAGATCTGCAGCGGTCCATCCTCCTTATGTGCAGATGATCGAGGATGCAGGGTTCTTGGTGAGATGTGTAAATAGAGTTACGGAAGATTCGCCTTATCTTGATAGAGTTAATATGTATGCTAGTTTCTGGCAAGCCGTGAAGAAAGATAACTGAAAGAGGGGGTGAGGCAAAGGGGGGCGAGTCTTGCTGTTTTTCTTCTTCTTCTTCTTCTTCACAACATGTTTCTTAAATGGCCTACAGTATTCTCCACCCTTCTTTTGATGTATAAAGGACCAAGGGAGTAAACCTTTTGTATACATATAGAGATAATATGTATGTATGTATGATATGTGAATATGCGTGGGCTTGTAGACCTATAGATGAATGGGAGATTACTCATTATTACATTAGCTAGTATCAGAGACACCATTTGTTTGTAAAAAACGAACGTACATCTCTTTTTCACTATCCTCCTCCAAACTCTTCTACTGATCCATCATCCCATTCTCCAGGAGATAATTAGCTGCCAAGGCTTCGTTTTTATCACAAATCAGATAGGCCTCAATGCACGCTGCTCTGGGGAATCCCAGACTTTCTAACCGAGCAACTGCATCTATCTCTTCCTGTGTAAGCTCGATCTGTACTGCCCCTTCTGGCAATTCTCCACCTTCACCGTCCTCATCATCATCACCTCCCATACCACCACCACCTCCTCCTCCTCCTCCTGCCATGAGCATTTGTTGAAGCATGGACGCCATGTCGCCCCCGCCTTCAATTGGCTCGTTCAACATGGCCATGAACTCTTGTTGATTTGCATTGATTTGTTCTAGCAGGGCAGGGCTGTTGCGTCCGAGTTCTTGAAGCATGGGTTGGAGGAGCTCTGGTTGTTGTTGCACCAAGGCACGGAGGGCTTGGAATTGAGGGTTGCTGCGGAGATGGGCCAGAGGGCCTCCTGCAGCAGCTGCTGGAGCTCCTCTTGCTGGGGTTGGTGCAAACATATTGAATGGCTGCTCTGATACAACAGGTGCTGCTGCTGCTGCCTGTTCTGATTGACCACCACCACCACCTGCAGCTGGAGGTGCAGCAACAGGGGCTGCCACCAATCCCTCGGGGATCCCAGTCATTAAATACTCAACCGCTCTCTCCGGATTATTGAAAGCAGCACGCATTGCTTTGACAACTTCTTCTCTAGGGAACCCCATTTCTACAATGCCAGCAATCTTCTGTTCCAATGCTTCACCAGTGACCAGTTCTGAGGCTGCAGTGGAATAGTTGACAGCCTCAGTTACTGCAGCAGGAGCTGGAGGAGTGGAGGTTGGTTGTTGTTGTTGTTGTGCAGCAGTAGTAGTAGAAGGTGGTGATACTTCAGTTGATGGTGGTTGTTCTGCTGTAGTAGTAGTAATGGTGGTAGCATTTGCTGGTTCTGGAGCTGGTTTCTTCTTCTTGATGGCCATGACGACGCAAAAGCCCTTGTCGGTGACGTTGTTGTCTTTGAGGGTGGTGTCGTCTTTGAGGATCTTGCCTTGACTGATTATGTTCATAGAGTCTTTGGTGAAGTCTCCCCCTTGTTCTGAGACGATTTGAGCCTTGACGTCTGCGACCTGGGGTGGTAATGGAGTTGGAACGTGTGAGCAAATAGTCGAATGAAGGCAACAACATAGAGAACATCATAATTGTTCCCCCCCCTATTTATATCTTACCAGAGCATCTTCCTCCAGCTCTAACTGGAATTGCTTTCCCTGTACTGTTCTAAAGCTGACTTTCATTTCCCCCAACGCTCTTGGTTTTGCAAAGTTGGTTGATTTAAACTTGTTCAAATAGACTTTATGCCTTTCTAGGGCTTGTTTAGCCAGCGATGCGTGCGTGATCAACGATACAAATGTACGTTATATACCTTTACAAATCAATGAGGGCGTATGAGCTGGAATCCACGCCTGTAAACTTTTCCTTGACGTCAGGAGTTTGCGAGAGAGAGCCAGTGAGTGGTCAGAGTCTAAAACTCCCTCCTCAGTTGTACCCCTATTGTAATACATGTTGTGATCGCTTGGGGTGGACTGAATCACTACCAACCAAGATGCATGTAAAGATTCATGTGACACTACCTTGGTGTGCACGTATACACCAGCATGTTGGGTATCCACGAATCAAAGAAGTCGGAGGAGGCTCCTATCACCGACTTCCCTGAAAATGTACTTAAATTGCATGAGCCCGCCCACAAGCCTAGAAACAACCATGAACATATGCCATCAGTCTAGATGGGCCGGGCTTCCTGCATGTTTTCCAGTATTTTTAATGTCTGTCACAATTTGTAGTTCACATTTATTAATATAGCAGCCAAACGGTTTGCTCTAAAATTTACCTTCTATAGTTGATCTGTGATACTAAAAGTAGAGCGTGTCTATCAATTATGCAAAGGTTCATCCATAAAGGGTTGCAACAGTTGCTGAATCGCTCCCTGACTGTGGTCGAGGAATCCTGCACAAATACCTTTAATATCACAATTCCAGCAGACTGCATCAGGGTCCTATCAACTAGACACGTTCACACCTCACCATCTGGAGAATCTCCAGCGCATTCTGCTACAACGAGCTCATCTAATCAACCCTCACCGCCTGCTTCCCAACTCAACCCCAACGTCACTGGCTCCTCTAGACCCTCTCTCATCAGAGATGAGACCTTCCTCCAGGAAGTAATGAATGAAGAGGTTCCTCCATGGGAAGATGAAGATCTCTTATCAGCTTTGATGGAAAACATTACCACTACTACTAACAACAATAATAGAAGAGCTGGCAGTACATTTTTCACTACTTCTGGAAGTCCATCATCGTATTCATTGGACGACGATGACGTTGATCACACACGATTACCCTTCTTCTCATCATCCTGGCCTGCTAATACTAATGGAACTACTACTGGTAAAACAACTGAAGAGCACAACGTAGCACACAATATAACATCATCATCATCATCAGATTCAGTCTCTACAGCCCTAGATTCCAATACAACACAATCAGAACCTTATTCCTGCAAACTAGTAGCAGACGCCATCTTCCAAGCCACAACCAAAAGAATAGGCAGCAAATATGAACTCAGAGAAGTTTTATTGACAGTTAGAAAGAACAGGGATGAAAATAAGTTGGATATTATTCCCAGGATAGCCATCCCTATTGCCAAGTATATTCTGAGTGAAAGTAGAATGCAGTCGGGGAAGTTTGTCAAGTTTTTCAGTAAGAATCCCTGGGTACTGACATTAGACCCTGGTACTGATGGACCTGGATTGAAGAAGATGATAGATAAACTTGATTATATGGCTATATCACTGAAGAGGCCACCTAATTGGGGTGCTTTCTGTGATTTGATTGATTACATGGACAGTGTTGGTTTCAAAACATCAGAGGTGAAAACACAGATATTTTCCCAGAACCCTCTAGGGTACGTCCAGCCTGAAGCTCTTCAAAGAGATCTAATCAGTAATTTTGCATTCTGGGTGGCCAAAGGGGCTAATAGACACCAAACAATCCAACTTATAATTGCCAGTAGATCATTGATGGAGACGAAGGAGGCTATACATTTTAGATATGAATGGCTGGCTGAGAATTTGGGGTTTGAATTGCAAGACTTTGTCATGCTGCCTGCCCTGCTGTCTCTCCCATTTACTGAACTAGCAGTGAGATTCAGTCTGGCTATTAAAAATCATTGGATTGTAGTTAAACCTACCGAAGAGTTTCCCTGGGCGCCTGAGCATCTGGCGGGGCAGTTTCTGAAAAATTGGCAAAATGTACCAGCAGAGTATCGCCACTTGGAAGACCCCATTTTCAAACTACAAGAGCAACAGCGACAACAAGAGCAACAACAGGATAGCGATGATGTTGATAAAAATACTAATAGTAGTAGCAGTAGCAATGCGTATTTAGAGAAGAGGAAAATGCATCAAAAATTAAACCTACCTGTCCCAGGATGCAGACACATCAGAGCGGAAGACCTACTTCACCCCAAACAGTGGTACGAGTGGGTCGGTAAAACATCTTGTAGCAGAGACAACTTGTCACGTCACATTGCGAGATGGCTACAGAATGACTTCGTTGCATGGTTGGCTAATAGTGGCCATAATTTTGACACGTATAGGAAGTCTAGCAAAAGTAGAGTAGGCTACTCTTCAACCTTTTCAGCTTCATCTTTATCATCTTCAGCGCAAGGAGGAGGATATATAGGGGGAGGCAGTTCAACAAGCACTCACAATGGATGCGATCAGCACGTCAGACCAAAATCAGTATTCCCTTATGTTTTTTATGATCCTGTGGTGGTGGCTAAACAGAAAAGAGATTGGCAGGCCGAGAGGGAAGCCAGGGAGAAGGCTCAAAATGATGCTGTTGTGTTGATTAGAAAGAAGAATTGGGCTTTTGATAGGGCTTTTAAGTTGGCTTTGTTGAAGAAAGCTGGTGGTGGTGGGACAGGAGGAGGAGAAGAAGAAGAAGAAGAAGAGGGAGTAGAAGGAGGTGGTGGTGGTGGTGAAGGCACATGACATGACAGTGGTAATGATAGTAATGATGATGATGAGGAGGAGGAGAGGAGGAAATATAATGACGAAGATGTCAGTCAATGTCAGCATGTGTATGTTGGAGGAGGAAATATTTATTCATTGATGATCAATGATAGCACAGCATATTTGTAATTATCATTACATTTACAATTCGTCAGATAGTGTATAACCACCAAGCTGCCTCTCACCATGATTATCTCCTCCTCCTCCTCCAGCACAAAAGTCTCCTCCTCCATGTACTTGTTCTTCACACCTCAAAGCCTCCCTCTCCCAGTGAAGCTTCTCTTCATCAGGACCAAGTGATGCCATCATCTCCATTCCATGACACTCCATCTTCTTCAGCTGACACATGACTGATTGCAACTTAAGTCTTTGCTCTTGTTCTTCATGTCTAGTATCATTATCATTGTCACCACGACTATCACCAGATTTTTTCATCATGATTAGTCTTATTATACCAAGACCCATTTCTGTTGTCCTCTCCAGTCCCTCCATTGCTTCATGGGGAGAAGTTAATGGCTCAGTTCCATTACTTGCCAAGCTCAACATACCTCCATGTCCTCCTTGACTAGTACCGCTATTCTTGCCATGCAGCATGTGTTGTAACTTTTGTGTCAACAAGTATGCAGCAGCACTTGTATGTTGGTACGCTTCTACCAATCTTGCCTTGTCATGTGACAGTATCAGGCCCCATTCTTCTTGTAACCAGGGATCATTTGCATCTGTACTTTGGGCCATGTGTACCAATTGAGGATGAATACCCATAATATTATTAATAATAATATTATTTCCAGTATGTATAGGGAGGTGTCTGCAGCCTAGCTTCCTATTAATATTAAGGTAGGTGTACCATACATTCTTGGCTTCCAGGCTTATTCCAGCTCCTTCCAATTTATGAGCAGCTGCGTATTGTATGAGTTGGTGTCTTGCAGCTACACACGTGTAGAGGGTGGTGAAGGTGGATGTGCTCAGTGGGGGGTCTTGCTTTAGTGGCCAATCTACAGACAACGATGACGACCGTTGTTGCTGCTGCTGCTGGCCGCTATCACTACTATTACGAGTCATCATATATGCAGTGTAATCTGTCACAACTTGTTGCCGTACAGTTTTCAATAGATCTAGACAGAATGGACTTATAGTGTCACTATAAGTAGCTTGTAATACACTGGCTTGCTCACAAACAGCAATCGCGTCACCATATCGTGATATTTCAGGACGGCTCAGCGTTTTGGCCCACCTCTGAGCTACCCCCACCCTTGTTTCTATGGATACCGCATCCACACCTGCCCTTGTGACAGCAAGTGACACGTCATTAAGAGCTTTTAAGGCCTCTGCAGCAACATATTTGCAACTCAAGCTCTCTTCCAACAAAGTAAAAGCCATTGTGCTGTCAATAGGGACTTTGGCAGCAAGAGAGTTGCTCAACAACGTCACCGCTATTTGAAATTTTGTCTCACAAAACTGTCCACTAGGCTCTGCTTGTTCAGCCAGCTGGAAGTGATGAATAGCTGCTTCATATCTTCCCCATCTTCTGTGCAGTATCCCCAAGTTGAGTTGAACTTTAGCGCTGCCGGGGCAGACCAAGCCTGCTGAAGTGAAGAGCGTGGCGTCGTCTCTCCAATCTCTATTTCTCCTCACTGTTTTAGTGCTGTACGATATGAGTATGAATGTTATGATAGATATGTAGAGTGTCTTAGCGTTGAAGACAGGGACACCAGTACGTTCAGCAATGCTTCTATTGTCATCATATGTATTGTCCTCCTCCTCCTCATCATCATCACTATCATCATCATCACTAGAATTCTTCTCCTTCTTCTCCTTGCTTTCCACCCTTTTTCCTTCTTCTCCTATCCCACCCCTCCTCGCTCCTAGATAATTAGTAGGCATCCAACTAGCAATCAATAGGCAATATCCGATACTAGGAATATACAACAACCTCTCCCCTATGAATGTTCCTACATAGAAGAAAATATTAGAAGCAGGAAGGAAAGGACCAACTACCAAACCAATCAGTACAGCTACACTCCACCACCACCTTCTTCCCTTTCCTTCCCTCCTCCTCCTCTCCTCCTCCTCCTCCTCATCTTCATCATTGAATAAGAAGTCATACAGGCCCAGCATCTTCCAGGAAACAACACCAATATATACTACTACTCCATATACAACCATAGAACCAACATTTCTCACATCACCTAACGATGACACATACTCTACACACGCATACGACCAGTCTGCTGATAGGTTGTACGGTACCAACATCAACCAAGTGTACCTGACGTGGACGTGGGCAGTGGTGAGCCATCGAGTGAGGAATGAATCTACAGCAAAAGGTATGGGATTCTCTACTTTTCTATATATCCTCACCAAGTGATCTCCACCTGATACATGTTTACGTAGTGCAATGTAGCTTCCTAGGCCCACCACTAGGTATAACAGTACCATAGCTAGAAGAAAGAGCATTCCCTTGATATCATCAAATGATGTAGTAGTCTCATCGGAAGTAGAGCCGTCTTCTTCTTCTTCTTCTTCATTCCTGCTGGTAGTAGTAGCATCTCTATCCCTTTTCTTCTTCTTCTTTGCATCATCTGGATCTATAACAAACAGTGATGTATTGCCATACACCATAATGTAGATATCTATAATACACAAAGCACCAAGTAGTGTTATACCAGTCTCTTTGCACAAGGCAGCTGCCCATGCTAGCATGGTTGGTAGTACGAGAATCGTGACAAATGATGTTGTATCTGATTTCATCGACCTAAACCTAAACCTAAATTGAATTATTGAATTTCCATTCCTACTATTTCTGATAGAACTAATTGCGTAATGAGTCATATTTCTACTAATGAGCCATTTTTTGATGGATGAGAGGTGAATCAAGAGAGCAGTGAGAAGGAAGAAAGTACCAAGAAGCTCAGCATGACCAACGATACTGGCAACTGCTTCCGTATGAATTGGATGTGATGCGAATAATGCAGCTGCAATAAATGATTGGTGATGACTGTGATTGTATAAATAAATCCAAGGGTGCTGCTGCTGCTGCTGAGGAGGAGGAGGAGAATGATTGTTCTTATGAGGGTCATCTGTTACTATTACCTTGCTGTGGAGGAGAGAAAAGAGATGAATTGCAACCATATAAAGCAACACAGTGTTGATGGCATGTAGTATGATGTTGGAAATATGATGAATTTGTTGATCAGTTATTGTCGTGGGGATAAGGTTGATCTTTTTCTTGTTGTGGAGGTGTGAGGCGAGCCATGTTTGTGCTCTAAGAGATAAGACAGTCAATGGACGGTAGCTCTTGTTGGACATTGGAGAGGCAATATTTTGGCCCCAGAAGTCATGATGGAGGAGTTGGTAGATGTCTGAGGTGGGTAGGATATCTGGATTGTTGATCTGTATGTTTTTGGGGAGAGAGGAGGAGGAGGAGGAGGTTTAGAGATGGAGAGAGGGGTGTCAATGGCATCAAAGAGTCCGTGTGATTGGCATTATTCACCGCACAAAGACCGTCATCTTACCAATGCATATTGATCATCAAAGGTGTAGTCGTGGTTTCGTGTGTTGATATACAGCAAGGTGGATAAAGTGAAAAGAAGAGATCTGATCAACATTGTTTTGGTTGATGGAATTCACTGACAAACCAAAGTCATTTATTTATAATTGATACATGATGCAACACATACATCTCATGTATTTTAACTGTACCATATTATGCTGTCCAATTGCACACCAGGCTTTATTATCAAGGCTGCCCCCATACCCCATACATACACCAATTGCAGCTCCTATCCTCTCTCTCTAGAAGCGTCGCCGTCGGCTGGTCTGTGCTACACAATTACAAGAGTAGCCCCACTGGCGACAGCTAAGTTTTTGTCACTTGAAAAATCTAATCGAGGTCATCAACTTTGACCTTTTGTTAAAGACGTAGAAAACTTTTACTCATCACTACAGCCCCATCATTTGAACACATTTTGATCTAGCACGCCTAGAAGCTAAACTTTGAGAAATGTTGAAATTGTCAGCCCGTGCATTGATCTTCTTAGCCTTGGTAGCAAGTACCTTTGCCTGGCACGAGTCTTTCAACGAGGGATGGAGCGATAGATGGGTTCATTCATCACACGAGAAGTATGGAGGCAGATTCGATGTGGCAGCTCCACTAGAAAAGCTCGCCAGCGATTTGGCACTCAAGGTACGTCCAACCAGTCCCCCACCACTCACCTGATCACTTCACACTCACCATCATTTCCCTTCCCCACGCGCACCGCCACTCATTCCCCCTCCTCCTCCACTTCTCCCTCTCTCCACTACTTTTCTACAGGTCACTGAGAAGGCCCGCCACTACGGTCTCACCACCAGTCTCCCCACCCCCATAGACCCATCCTCCCAACCACTCGTCCTCCAGTACGACGTCAAGTTGGCAGAAGGTCTCTCTTGCGGTGGAGCTTACCTCAAGTTCCTCACTGCCGACCCAACCTTCACCCCAATCGACCTGGTTGATAACACCCCCTACACTGTCATGTTTGGCCCAGACAAGTGCGGTGGCACTAACAAGGTCCACCTTATCATCCGCCACAAGAGCCCCAAGACTGGGGAGATTGAGGAGAAGCACCTGGCTTCCCCGCCGTCTGTGATTGACGATGATCTCACACACACCTACACTGCCATCCTTTATCCCTCTACCAATAAATATGCAGTGTTGATAGATGGAGAGGAAAAGGCAAGTGGGTCTTTGTTTGACGATTTCAAGCCACCATTCAACCCTGCAAAGGAGATTGAAGACCCTGATGATAAGAAACCAGAAGGCTGGGTCGACGCTAAGAAGATTGAAGATCCCGCTGCCTCCAAGCCTGACGACTGGGATGAGGACGCTCCCAAGATGATTGATGACATGGATGCTGAGAAGCCAGAGGGATGGCTGGATGATGAACCAGCTGAGATTGAAGATCCAGATGCAACCAAGCCAGAAGATTGGGATGATGAGGAGGATGGTGACTGGGAGCCACCAACCATTGTCAATCCAGTGTGCGCTGACGCCCCAGGATGCGGGGAATGGAAACGTCCTCAAAAGAAGAATCCAGAGTATAAAGGTAAATGGACTGCCCCTATGGTGGATAATCCAGAGTACAAGGGAGAATGGAAACCAAGGAACATTCCAAACCCAGATTACTATGAGGATGCTAGCCCTCTGTCAAATATCGGAGCAATTGGAGCAGTGGCGGTTGAGATCTGGACAATGGATGAAGGGTACTTCTTTGATAATGTCGTGGTGACCAACAGCCCTGAAGAAGCAGAAGAGATCAGGAAGACATTCACTGAGGTAGTGAGTGAGATTGAAAAGGCAGAGGCTGAGGAGAAGAAGGCAAAGAAGGAAGCCGAAGCGGCAGCAGCTGCTGTCAAAGATGCTAAGCTGGAGAAGATGCAGGCCAAGGCCGAGGAGCTGGTGGGAGGTCTGTTCAATGTGTTGCCAGAAGCAGTTGCCAGCAATGAGTATATGTTGATGTTGAAGGCTTATTTGGAGAGGAATCCTTTCCTATTGATTGGGGCCATGGTGGCTATTCTCTTGCTGCCAGTTGCGCTGATCATTACTCGTAAGACATTGGCTGCTGAGAAAAAGAAGGAAGCTGTTGGTCAGGCCAAGAAGAATGACGGTGATGGTGATGCTGCTCCAAAGAGAGCCAAGTCGCCAACAAAGAAGACAGCAGCTGTAAAGAAGGCTGAGATAGTGGAGGAGGAAGAGAGTGAAGAAGAGGAGGAGGAGGAGGAGGACGGTGAAGGTGAGGGGAAGACTACTACTGTGAGACGTAGGGTCCGGAGAGATTGATTGGGGAAAGCCAATAGAAGTGAAAGTTGACTTGTATGTGATTGTGGGAAATACAAATCTCCAAAGATTTTATGGGTTTTAGTAGAATGATACAATTTGCAGTTTTTTTTCTAGCATTCGTTTTAATATACAGTAGAATAGAGAACCTTGAGAAGAAGACCTACCTTGCGTAGGCATGGCTGCTGTAACCATTCTGAGCTGGAGTACTACGACACACTCTGCTTATATCTCCTTTAAATTTGGTCGGACCGTTGTGAAACCATACATTATTCTGAACATTTTAAATTTACCAAGCTATATTACAACCATGGCTTCATTGGGAAACACTATAGGCGAAGGTTGGTGTTGATACGAAACGATTTCACAAGCAAATTCTTCCAATTTACCTAATACCCAAACTCATTCTTCTCAATTACACGCTCATTCATAGGTGTCGGATCCGGCCATCGTGGTGACAAATTTGTCGATACCGGCTATGGCACCCATGATGGTCAAGGCAACGTTGAAGACGACGACATTCGCCACCAGCAAGGCACCGGCTTTGACGCCAACACTGGTCAAGTAAGTCCATCTTGGCCCTTTTCCCTTCACCATGACACATTGCACTACAGATAGATACGTATAAATCTCAAAACCACAATCAATCAATCAATTATGCAGGTAAAGACTGAGTTTGGAAAGTATAAGATTGAGTATGATCCTGTTTCAGGGGCAGCTTTGGACAACACCACAGAAGGGTATGACATGCCACCAGGAGCAGGTGGAGGAGAGGGTGGCGATGGATTGTCTGACATCTCACTAGAACCTGCTGGACATGCAACCGTAGGGGAGGGTACAAGAGGGGAGGAGGAGACTGAGCTAAAGAAGACAGGGGAGGAGAAGGTAAAAGAGAAGGAAGAGCTAGGAAGGAACGAGGCCGGAGAGTAGCGTGGTGTTCCTCCTCTCCTCTCTTGTAAATATAAGCCAACGCATGCCCTATTTCATGAGTACACCAGTGCAGCTAAATAAGATAATATCAGACACAACCACTCTACACAAGCCGCAATTAGACTGATCTTGACAACCGATCAAGTAATTTTCCCCCCATAATGTCCTCTGGCAGAGTCCAATGCTTTCTCATCAGCACAAGATCTTACCAAGTAGTATACGAACGTTTCTATGACTCATTCACAGAAGCAGATAAAGCAGACATCAGGGCAGCACTTCATTCCGTCGCTGCTTCTCACTCCGCCCCTCCAGCTGACGACTCTGAAACCACAGGCAGATACAAGTATGTCTTATAGATATCTACACCTCCACCTCCAAATCAACCAACTAAACATCTCCCTTCCATCTCCACTTCCACAAAATTCATACAGAAATGGAAAGATAGTCATGATCACATCAGGAGAACTCTACTTCTTCGCCCTAGGCACAGGAGAGTACAATGAACTCGTACTCACCGAGCTCCTTAGATGCATTATAGCATCATACAAAGACATATTCAAAACCAGCAGCACTAATGTACTCACAGAGGATGTATTGTTCCAGAATTATGCAGCAACAGTGATGATTGTAGGTGAGGTGTTGAAAGAGGGGCTGGCAGAGCTCACTGATAGAGGTAGTATCGCTCGATCATTAATTATGAAATTACCCCAAATTGAGGGTCTAGAGGTGAAAAGTAAGGGTATATTAGGCAGTATGTTTAGCACTTGATGAGAATATGTACATGTAATAACAATAAAATAAATGCTTGTAAATAATAATATCATTTAATCATCAAGTTCTTTTATATGCTCCGCCAATCCAATCCCATCACCATCAATGTTATTATCATTCGTCTTCTTCTTCCCCCTTCCCCCTCTCCCTCTTCCCTCTATTACTATTCTCCCCTCCCTCTCCTCTATCCTCCTTTCAGCCTCCTTCCTCAGATCCTCCATAATATGCCGTATCTGAGCAGCACTAATCTTCCTAATTATTCCAGCTAGAGGGGCAGGTGGGATGATGGCAGGGGCCATTGACTGTTCTAACTCTACTACTGATGTCTCTGGTTTCATGGGTGGTACTGCTGCCAGTAAATTACCATTATGATGACGATGATAATGATTACTATTATGGAATAAGTGACCTTCTAAATGTCTAAAAGCGCCATGTATTACGTGTAAAGGACCATGTCTGTGATGGTCCTTATGTTGTTCATGCCAATTAGTAGAAGTAGGGGGCGGGGTGTCTGTAGTGGTGATGGAAGCAGAAGGTAGAGATCTCTTTGATGATGATGATGGAATATAGGGGTAAGGGCGAATCTTCCAACCACCAGTAAAATCCTTCATAAATCCTTTAGCTCCAGCTAAACGGAACCTGATGGTCCTTTCAGGTTCATTTTGTTCAACAAGAAGTTTGATTTTGAACGTTCCCTTGAGGAAGCCTAGTTTCCATATGGCGAGGTGTTCTACTTCGGCTTGGAGGAAGCCGTCGGAATCGAAGACTACTTTTCTGTGGAGGACTTTTTTGACTGATCGGAAGATGCCTACATTGTCTGGGTTTGTTAGAATTTCGAATACCTTAGAATGAAGAGTGAGTGAGTGAGTAATGGTGATATGAGGGGAGGAAAGGGTGGTTGGTTTCTGTGTATTTCCAGTGGGTGGAGAAGCAGAAAGACTTGCAGCCTCCGTCCGCCTGGGTTGGGGGATGATTGAAAAGACCTACTTCATCGGGTGGTAAAGGGACACGAGCCTTCATTGCCAAGGTGCAGAAGAATCCCTCACGAGGTTGCGAAACTGATACCTCCATGTCTTTACCGGTAAAATGCTCCACGGTAGAGTCAGAGTTTTTCTTCCTAAATGACATGCCGACTTGGACCGTTTTTGCGAAGCACCCTTTCTATTCGTTGATACGAAAGAAGATATCTTCCTATGTAGAACGACAAAATGTCGAAATAGTCAATATGAAGCTGAAATTGACAGCTTTTATGTATAAGAAGGCCGGGAAGACGACACCGCCTTCGTTTCTGGCAAAAAGAAGAGGGGAGAGGGCCACTTCTGTTGTTGGTTGTTGATTGTAGAAGTTGTATGCACTGCACTAGCCTCCCTTAATTGAGCCAGTCATTTGTTATATTCAGGTCCAGAAAGAAGGAATGAAGTTAAAATCTTGCCTCAAGACCTTTGACGATCATTGAATGTCGTCGTTCACGTGCCGGTGGCGTCTCACCAGAGACCCTCACTGTCACTTATTTAGAGCGTCCACCGACTTACAGCCCTCAACCAAGCAACTGTTATTAAAACCAAGTGACTTTGTGTTCATAGATCAAGCAGTCGTTATTCCAGTGTGACACTTAATCTCTAGGTAGATTTGTGGATTTCTCGCTGGCAGGGTCTTCAATATCTGCTCGGTTCTTATAAAGTTCCATATTATATGGTAACCACAGCACTCAATCAAGCTCAGAAGAGCTTGTTAAGTCGTTGCACCAAGAAAACAAGCGGTCGCATCACCCGAGGTGTGATTGTAGCCAACGCTCAGCCTCTTCAGCAACAACAAAAGTCCGCTGCAGTAGCAAACGGTGGAGCTGTTGTCGACTCTACAAAGAAGAAGAACCCTTCACCAGCTGTCAATCTCATTCCAAACAACGGAAGGTAGGTCTTGTCAAGGATTTCACTCTCTAATAATAATCCCTTGTTCTTTCTCCCTCCCTAGCAATTCAACCGTTTCCTCCCCTCTACCTATTCTCATCCACCCACACCCTATCCATCGTCCATTTCACCACAGGTGGTCTGACGGTATCCCTCCAGCCATGGGCGGACATCTCATGGTGAGTGGCGACCTTGCTCCCCTCTCCCAATCCAAAGGCCCCGGCATCAACATCCATCCTCAATACTTCTCCTACCCATCCGACGATAGCCTAAACGTCGACGTCACCATCTATGAAAATGACTCTGACGCAGCAGCTGGCCTCAGCAATCTCATCGCAGACGCCTCCAAGGCAGCCATTTCTCAACATGCCTCCTTCACCATTGCCCTCTCTGGTGGCTCCCTCCTCCGCACCTTACAATCTGCCTTGCTGGACAGGAAAGATATAGATTATAGCAAGTGGACAGTCGTATTCGCCGATGAAAGACACGTCTCACACTCTTCCCCTGACTCCACCTATGGCGTCGCTCATGAATCATTGCTACGCAAGCTCCCAATCCCAGCCAGTCACATTTTGGCAATCGGCCAAGGTAACATGTCTGTAGAGCAAGCAGCCACCCACTACGCCGGGCAAATGCTCGAATTATCCCACGATGTCCTCCCACGCACTTCGGAAGGTCTCCCTATCATCGACCTCGTCTTGCTGGGCGTCGGCCCCGACGGCCATGTCGCCTCTCTCTTCCCCAACCGACCAGAAACCGCCGTGGCAGCCAGCTCTTCCCCATGGGTCCTCCCTGTCAAAGCCTCCCCTAAACCACCAGCTGAACGCATCACCCTCAGCATGCCTGTATTAAATGCAGCAAAGCACGTGTCTGTTGTCGCATTGGGGCAGGGCAAAGCAGAGGTGGTACAGAGAGCGTTGGAGGTGCAGACTTTGCCTGGTGCATTGCCAGTACAGATGGTCAGGCCTGAGAAATTGACTTGGGTGTTGGATAAACCTGCAGCTGAGAACCTTATTGTGAATGAGTGGACCGAGACTAAGAAGTTTCCCAGGAGTACTTAGAAGGTGAGGAGAGGGGGTTGAGAGAGCAGGAAAAAGTAGAATAACTATCTCTGCGTTGTTGTTTGCTTTTAGAAATCTAAAGTATCAGTTGATTGATTTTTTTGTAAATGAAACTAAAGTAAAGACATTCCCTCACACACACACACACCCGACCAATATCAGTTAAAATTGTATTCCTATTCTTTCATATCAGTGTTCTTGTCGTCACCAAATAGACGATTGAAAGCAGCCACCACATCTTCATCATTCTCACTACTCGCATTATTATTATGAGATTGTTTACGACTACTTTTCCCACCTTGTTGTTGATCTGTCTCCATCACTGAGCCTTCACTGCTACTCTTCTCCTTCTCCTCCACTACTATCACCCCTTCCCCTCCTTTTCCTTCTCCTACCAAGGCATTATTATCATGATGATTATGATTATGATTATGATTATGATTATTATCAGTCTTCACCACCATATCTTGCATCGCCACCATACCAACAGCAGTAGACAGTTTCATCTCCATTTCTTTCATTTTCAAGTGTGCACTCTCCAGCTGCTCCTTGAGTTGTGTATTTTCCACCTCCTTTTCCTGCAACTGACTCTCCACCACCTTGAGTTCACACACAGAGGCAGCCAGGCGGTCGCTGAGACCAGCCATGACTGAATCAGCATTGATGACCGCACTACAGGCTTCATCAGTGTGGTGGAGCATGGATAGGCCGCTAAGGAGGGAGAATCTGACCTTTCTGCTAGATCTTTGTAGTTTCTGGAATACTGTTGTACTGCTGACAGTATGTGGCGATAATGACAGAGATAGAGGCGCCTTTCCCTTGCTGCTTTTTTTCCCTTTCTTCTTCTTCTTGTTTTTATTCTTACCATGGCCATTGTCCCCTTTCTCTTTCCCCTTCTTCTTCTTCTTGTTCTCACTGATGCTAGGGGTACCTTTACCTTTACCTCCACCACCACTACTCTTCTGTTTGGGAGTAACCATCTTCCCGACAATTGGCTGCTTTCCTGCCTTTTTAGCCGCGTTATAGCACCCAGTACACAAAATAATGTCTTCATCATCTTCATCTAGGTGCCAATCTGGGGAGTCTTTAGCTCCACATTTACCACATCCAGCAATAACACCTTCACCACCATCATCACTACCACCACCCTTGACCTCACCATCAACATCGTCATCGTTTAATTTGTTTGTTTTGCTGCTATCTACATTTTGATGCTTCTTATTAGCAGGTGTAACTGCTAAATTACTGATGATAGTACCATCACAATCTTCATGATCAGATTCTTGGTAAGCACCAGCTGCAAAACGGACCCTTTTACCTCCTTGCTGAGATTGCTGCTGCTGTTGCTGCTTGGTTTGTTGTTGTTTCTTCGACTTCAATCCACCACCATTATTAATAGCAGTATTATCCTTCCCCTTCCCCTTCCCCTTATTCTTCTGACTAGCACCACCACCACCACCACCACCACCACCACCACCACCAATAGAAGTAGGAAAAGGAGCCCCAACTAATCTCCTCAACAAGTGTGAATTTTCTGGCATCAAACACCTCTCCATCACATCAATTGCGTCCTCCCCTTGGTAAAAGCTCTCAAACCCAAACCGATCCATCCAAAACTCTTGAGCTTCCTCCAATGCAGGTACCACTAGCCATTGTACTCCCAGCTGTTTGAGCATGGAGTCCAGGGAGGTGATGAGCAGACGGGCGTGTCCTTCTCTTCGGTAGCCTGTTGCGGTGGCAAGGTAGGGCATTTCGGCAAATGAGGAGCCAAAAATGCGGATGGTGGCTGCTGAGACTATGGTGGGGCCTTTTCTAAGGAGGACTACTTTAAATCCAGAGAAATCTACCAGCTGCAGTTCCTCTTCCTCCTTCTCTCCCTCCTCTTTGATGGTGAGTGTCATCACAGTATCACTATCACGATCATCCTTGCTCTTGGGATTACCATCCTCCTCCTCCTTCTCTTTATTGCTGTCATTCTCCTTGTTGTTATTATTGGTATCATTGTCATTGGTGGGGGCGGTACTGACTGTCTCCAGGTCCCTTTTCCCTTCTTCTTCTTTCTCCTCCTCTGTCTTCTTCTCCTTATCTTCAGGCTTCTTCTTCTTCTTCTTATCATTATTATTATTAGTAGTAACAGGAAGAGGATCTTCATAGCTCTTACAGACCATTTCAATAATATCCTTTCCATTATGGAGATCATCGCCATGGTCGAATGCATCATGAAGAATCTTTATAGCGGTGGTGATGTCCTGGAGTGAAGAGCGGTTGGTGGAGGGGGAGTATTTAACTAGCTGGAGGCTATGCTGAGTTGAGTTGATAGTTTGCCTTTTGCCAGTGAGAGAGACGATGGTTGACGCGATTTTGGTGCACTGAGGGCTGCAGAAGAAACTCCAATTGGGGGAATTGACGAGGGTTTGGGTGAGGGGTGGCTTCTCTGGGTAGGTTGAGTGGTAGCATTCAACATGAATAGTAAGGTCGCTGCAGCATTGGCAAATAATGATGGTTCGTGGGCCCCAAGGCTCGCCATCAGGGTTCTCCCAATCAGTTTTACCGCAGATGATGCAGGCTTCACGGCATTTGAACCCGCCAGGTTGCAGAGCTCTAGTGTTGACTTCCATCTTTCCGATCTAGGAAAACCAAAGGGTTGCAGGAAGCCGCTCTTACAAACCGTGGCCTCACTCAATATACCTCAGTATTGTTTAAAACGAGGGAATTATGTTTCGCACCCAGGCATGGAGGGCTAATTGTGATAAGGCAGCCTCGACGCCCGGCGGTTGAAAACAGGCAAAAAGCAGGAATCCAGCTCAAAAAGTGGGGAGAAGATGAGAAAGCAGCTTTGATTCAAATACTGTGCGTCTATCGCCCCATAACTTTACACAATTCCAATCATCAAACATATATCATGGCACCACGGCTATTATTATTTTTCCTAGTGGGATTATCAACTCAGATTCCTTCTCTAAGATGTCATTTAAGCGATCAAATCGATCAAGCAGTTCATACAATCACAGGCTTACCTAACACATCATCACTTCACACCTCTCCAAACTTCCACCAATCCCACATCACCCTAGAACTCTCCGGCAAAGGCGCTCACCGACATCTCCACTACGATCTCCGCCTCGTCTCCCGCTCCCACTCCATCACCACTCCCACCCGCTTCACCATCATCCAGTACCTCCCAGCTGCCATCTTCGCTGACATCTACGAACTAGACAACAACGCATCAGTTCAACAGGGACCTCCAGTCATTTTAATAGGAAGACTAGACCTAGAAAGCACTGAGCAATATACCACCCCCACCACCCTCATCATTCACCTCCCACCCCCTCCTTCTCTTCCTCAAACCAGTACCATTACCATTAGTACAACTATACCTCTTCATGCTAGATACCCTATACCACAGCAACATACTACTACTACTAATGATAGAGGATTACCATGGTGGTCATCAGTACCAGTCAACATCACCATCCCTCCTCCCTCCCTACTACTGGTGAATTATCCTAATGATGATGATGGTGATGATGATGATACGTGGACATCTATTGATCTCGATACTACTAACAGTAATGGTTTAGTGTGGACTATTCCTGCTGGTAATATAGCTCATGCCAAGATGGTAACTACAGTAACTGCTGTGTCTATTATATTAGGAGCGGTAGTGGTACTATCTGCCTTTATAAGCAATACTACCAAGGAGAGGAAAAGGGGAGTGAGGCGGTCTACTGGAACCAAGGTAGACTGAATATAGTAGTAATGTTAATGGAAAGTGGTAGTGATGATAATAAGTGAAGTATATGTAACAACCATTGAGATATCATAAATTCTGCAAAAAAAAGAGAAAAAGAAAAAAGAGAAGAGATTTAAAACATTGGAGGGAAAATATATACATTATTGCCCTATATTTGTGTAGAGTAAAACGGGACCACAGCAGCTGCAGCAACAACAAAAACAAACAACTGACGTTTCTTTATGATACATTTATATATAGATCATGGAAGGACTGATTTTTTTTAAAAACCTAATCTGAGTTTTATTTATCGTGGTGTGTATGTATGTGTCAACAGAGGGGTGTGTGATCTGATAGCAAGTAGAACCCCCTCCATCTATTCTCTCGCAAGAAATTCTCAGAACAAAGAAAAAGCAATCCCCCCCCACTAGAAACAACAAAGAAGGAATCATCACATTAACAACAATAAAGTTTCTCTTTCATCATCGTATTTATTGTATCTCTCTCTACATTCCTTCACAATTCAATTAAATCTCCAAGACAAGAGCTCAACTCACTTCCCTGTACTAGTTCATATCCAGTCAATTCTTGCATGATGATTGGCCAGGCAGGCAACAGACCAGCTCTTCTTCTAGCTTCAGCCAGGCATGCAGCTGCTACTACTGATGATGGGTGTGATGACAAGATTCCACTGCATGTGACTTGGACGACTAAGTTGGTTGCAGTGAGCTCGATACGACTCATCAATGTAAGCCCTGCTTCTTCTTGTTGTTGATTCTGGTCTCCATCCCTGGTTGGTGACGCTGATGTTGGCGACACAGACAAGGAAGAAGGAGAGGGGGGAGGAGAAGAAAAGGTAGGTGAAGATGACTGTGATGACGACGACGACGAAGATGAATAGAGCCCAGCTTGACAACGTTCTAAATACAGCTGCAATATTCTAAGACTGGAAATAGCACTGATATTATCTCTCAAAACTAAAGACACGCATTGCTGAGCATTGGAAATACTGCTGACTGCCACACCAGTCAATTGTGATACATCTAATATCGTCAATTGATTGTTCACTGCTTGCTGGCAACTAAGGAGAATTAAAGCGGAAGAAAAGGCCAGAGCTTCCGCATCCAGTTGTCTCAGGATGGTATCAGTGGTGATTTCAATTGCGTTTAGAAACCTATCACAAAGGTGGACTGCATCGTGAAGAGTTACTTCTGCTCCGCCGCAAGCAGAATTGATTGTGACAAGGGATGAGAGCAGCTTTTGTCTCACCATAGCATGCACAGCACTCTCCATATTACTACTACTACTACTACTCCTGATAGATTCCACTCTTCCAACAGCAGCAAAAGCCTCTCCACATCTACTTGCTGCAGAGCCATCTTCAGTCAGGATTGTATTAGTAGACAGATGAAGAGGTTCCGTCACCATTGCATTATTATTATTATTATTATCATCAGAATTAATTGTATTAGTAGAAGCAGCAGTATCACTATGATTGAAGGATAGGAGAGACAAAAGATCCTCCACTTCAGATGATTCCAACCACTCTACGATACCGGTCCTACTACTATCAGTAAGTTGTACTACAAGACCATCTTCAGCTTGTTGAATGGTGATTGGAGCACCAAATGTAGCGCACAACACAGATTCCAGGTTGGATTGAAGAGTAGGAAAGAGGGGAGGATCAGAAGGATGATGATGTCCCCTGTGTCTTCCTGCAATCAAATGCAACAACAATCGGTTATTGTTGTTGTTTTTGTTGTTTTTGTTATTATTCCTACACTGATGGTGGAGGTTGTTGACTTTGATGTCAGCCAGCCACGATAGGACTGATAAAAAGGCAGCTGCATACGTATGAGCAATACACACCACAGCACCAGGAACATCAACAAAAGGACCAACTCCCACTCCATTGCATCCTCCTGGCTTCATAATACCCTGCCTCTTGGCAGCAGTAAACAACTGAACAGCCTTTAAGTGCCCAGCAAGGAGTCCACTACCCCATAGAGATTCCACTACAGAGCAGTACACTGTGGCATCAGGTCTGAACCCAGATTGGACCATGTTCTCAAACGCAGACAAAGCTCCTCTCCACTGCCCTCCTCTCTGGTACGTAGCAATGACAGCAGAATGAGTGGCAGCGTCAGGTCTGCATCCGTCAGTGTTCTTCATGCTTCCCATTAACCGTTCAGCCAGCTGCCAGTCTCCAGTTTGAGCACACGCTCCCAACAAAGCATTGTATGTCACGACATTGGGTCTGCAGCCTTTCTTAGTCATCTCCCCAAACAGCTCAAATACCAGCTGAACTCTCCCTGCTCTTTCACATGCTGACAACAAGCTACTGTAGGTAATAACATTCGGTTCACACCTGTACCTTGGCATCTGTTTAAACACGGACAGAGCTTCATCAGCCCTTCCCACTCTCCCAAACGCACTGATCAACGATGTAAACGTTGTATCTGTCGGTTTCACTCCATCACTCAACATTATATGATACACGCTCGCTGCAGCATCAGCCTGCCCGTACCGAGCACACGCTGCAATGACCGCGTTAAACGTCCTTGCTTCTGGTTCCACACCCGTCCCCCTCAGATCTTCTAGCACTCCAATAGCAGCCTCCCACCTACCGCTCTTCCCGTGCACATCGATCAGGATATTAGCCGTGACTGCGTTGGGAGAAAGACCCTCTTTCAGCAGCTGTTGGTAGACGTCAAGAGCAAGATCACACTCCCCGCTCTTCACACATACAGACATCAGAGCTGAGTAGGTGTGTACATTGGCTTTTAGGCCTCTTGATCTCATTTCTGCCATAAGCTCTAGAGCTCTTTTCAGTTGATGGCGACCGTTGCATTGACTGATGGCAGTGGTGTACGTGTATAGATCCGCTAGATTGTACTGGTGGTGCTGCAGATTGTTCATCTCAATGATACCATCACTAGAGAGGGAAGAGGAAGATGTAGAGAAGGGAGATGCAGCAGATGCATAACTACCATTACCAGTATCCACGATGGTTGCTCTAATACAGTCAAACAGGTCACTGGCTCTGTGCCCCTGTCCAGCTCTATATAGATCCTTCATGATGGCAGCCACTGCTCTTCCATCTAATTGAGCAACATGACCGTCAAGAGCCTGGATGGCTGGGACGTTGGGTGGGAGGACAATGATGGCTTTGCATAGAGCATCCACATTGGGGGAAGGCAGGTTGTTGTTTGTCTTAATACTGCTACTCGTTTTGCTGGTTGATGATGAGTGTGTGGACCAGTCGAGATTGAGAGAGAAAGAGCTGCCTTCTCTTTGACTGGAATTAATGCTTCTGTTGCTCCTGCTGCTGTAGTCTCTTCTGTGTTTGTTGTTATTATTCATGGATGATGGTGGAGGGGATGGCATTGTTCCTCTCTGTTGTCTTTGAGTTTTACCAAGAGAAAGTCTTCCAAATAATCTTCTGTATGCACTTTCTTGCTGCTGCTGCTGCTGTTGTTTTGATGATTGATCTTATAGATTGTCTTCCATTAATGGCTGGGGTGACTGTTCTAGAGTACTATTGCCGTCATGATCACCATCAGCATCTAGTCCCAACTGCTGCTGGTCAGGGTTATCTTCATTTTGGTTGCTGCCATGTGGTGCTTCCGGGGGGAGAACATCGCGTTCCACGGGGGCTACACGGCGGCTATAACCGAAGGAGTTGCCGAACGAACAGCTGCGTTTGTGCTGGGCGAGTGGTTTGCCAGTGCCAGATGGATGGGTGATGGGTTCGGTGGAGTTGTCGGTTTCTAGTTTCAGGTCGGCCAAATTGGTGTGTAAACTGTCTACGAAAGGATCTGTAGAGTCTAGTTCGGGTTTGTTTGAGGATTTATCTCCCCCAGACCCAAACCAAGGCAGAACCCTCTTTGGGGTGGATGTGTTTGCTGATGTTACTAGGGCTTTACCACTACCCAAGGGTTCTGTTTGGCGGCCAAAGCAGCCGACTTGCACCTTGTCATCATCATCAAGACCCACCATTTCAGGGAGCTTTCTACACTATATAGTCAGTTGACAGAAAGGAGGAAGATTTAATCAAAATTCAAAGTAAGCAGCAATCTCTTCTCATTCAGCCTTCGTTATGTTTATCATTAGACCACGTTTCTTAAATATTTCAAACTTTCACATGTGCATCGCTGCTCCGCGGCACCCCTTCCTAATATATTATTCCATTTTGTTGCTCAGATGCTGGTGGCCTCCATCACTGTTGCACAACCACATGGGGTCACTTCTTCAACTTCCTCTCCCCCCCCCTTCTCCCTTCCCTATTTTCCAACTCACCTACCCCCATCTCTATCTCCGTCTCCACATTCCAATGCCAACTTCACCCCCTTATTATTCCTCCCTAACTCCTTCAAATACAAATTATACAATTTCCAAAAATCATCTCTCACTTCAACGATGTCCAACAACGTCCTCTTCTTCCCGTCCAATCCAACATCAACAACCACCAGCTGAAGATTATCCAACTTCAGAGCCCCTATTTCTATCAATTTCATTATCCTATTTGGAGTCCCTGCCCCTACAAACACTTTAGTATGAATCAGAAGATCTTGTTGCTCTTGTATTTTGATATGTTTGCTGAACAACTTGGCAATCTTACGTCCTCGGTTTATTCTGGGACATCTTTTAATAAAATTGCAGGCTCCTATTGCTGATGGTGATATATACAACAAGGATGGACTTCCATTACTGCTACTGCTACTATTATTACCATTTGCAGTACCATTAATAAACAAGGACTGGAATGTACCAGGAAATGCAGCTTGTAATCTGTTCTCTAAAGGTTGACTGGGGAGGGGAAGGAGGACGATACCGTCCTTGTTCAGCAACCTATTACCATCAGCATTCCTTTCTATGTCACTCGCATTGCTGTGCTTGGAGTAATTGTCCCACAGCCATTGAGCTTGTTGTGCAGCTGGTTGTTGGGAAATGGAGGCTGTTTTAGTTCGGGATTCTTCATACTCTACAGCTGACAGCTTCTTCTTCTTGGAGAACTTTTCTTTGAGTTTCAAACGCTTGGCATCTTTGGTGGATTGGCATTGGCGTTGTTGTTGTTGTTGTTGTTGTTGTTGTTGTTGTTGTTGTTGTTGTTGTTGTTGTTGTTGTTGTTGTTGTTGTTGTTGTTGTTGTTGTTGTTGTTGTTGTTATTGTTGTTG
>Ga0114919_10000690_pt1 | contig 26620 bp, 17 predicted proteins | sample BlataG_FD_88682 | JGI IMG/M metagenome (GOLD analysis project Ga0114919, IMG submission 88682) | Deep subsurface microbial communities from Black Sea to uncover new lineages of life (NeLLi) - Black_00105 metaG | ecosystem: Environmental > Aquatic > Marine > Oceanic > Sediment | place: Atlantic... | reverse complement strand
TGCCCTTCTTGAAGGTGATGGCGCGGGTTTCCTTGACCAGCGTCAGGTCCTCGGAGTTGTAGATGGTCAACTGGACCGTCTGCCTCGGCGGCAGCGTCACCAAGTCGATGTTCCGGGCCGCGGCGGCGCTCCCCCAAAGGAGCACCGACGCCATTGCTATAAGTGTAATGCGTTTCATCGTTCGCTCCTTTCGGTGGGGATTACCACTCGTTCCGGAAGAACAGGTGCAGGTGAAAAACGACCTCTTCGGGCTTTTTGTCGGCTTCTTTGGGCGCCGCGGGAAGGGGGATGTGGATTTCGACCCCCTGAGCGCTTTTGCGTTCGACCTTCGCCTTGTCGGTCGTCTCGCCGGCGAGTTCCCACTGGGCGTCGTGGTCCTTGCGGCCGCAGAACTCGTCCCGAAGGGCGTTCATATCATCTTCGATGTCAAGGACTGCGGGGTCCTTCTTGAAGTTCTGCATTTTATACTGGACGATCACCTCCTGGTGATAGAGGTTCCCGTGGACGGGGTGGCGCTTGTTGCGATCGACGGTCCGTTCGACCTTGATGTCGCGCGCAAGACCCAGGTATAGTTTCATTTCGTCGTCGATCGGGGTGAACCGGCCCCAGTCCTCGCCGGTGAACGCCTCGCCGCCGCGCCCGTCTTTCTGGAAGATTCGCACCTTGCCATAGGGCAGGGGGAACTTGCCCATCTGATTGGCGTCGTCGTTCGTCAGCACGTAGTGCATGGTCACGTAGCGCTGGTACGGCTCGTCGGGGACGGGTTGGCCGGTCCGCCAGTTGAAGATAAACGTCTTCTTGATGGGGACCTTGAGGAACTTTGCGAGGAGCATTTCTTTGGATTCCTGTAGGCCCATTTCCTTGCGGAAATACTCGCCGATGCCGGCCCACACGCCCGATGGGCCGAACTCTTCGCCCGAGAAGTTCCAGACGCGCATGTAATTGCGCAGCGTGAGCGACGACTCGTCGTGTTCGGCGGTGGCGCGGTAACTGAAGGTGCGGCGAAGGTTGCCGATGATATAGGAAATCCGCACGCGCACCGGCCCGGCCTTCTCGGCCCACACCTGCCACACCAGCGCGTTCTCGCCCGGCGGATAGGCCACGTGAATCACGCGGACCGTATCGCCGACCTCGAGCGGCCGGAACAGGATCGTGTGCTTGTCGATGTGCGTGTTCGACCAGGAAAAATCGATGTGGTTCGTGCCCTTAAGGAGCGTCACGACCCGTTCCTCTTCGACCAGCGTGGCCCTTTCGTTGTCGAGTTGGATCTCGACGCGCGAGCGCACCGGCAGCGTCGCGAGTTTGATGCGCGCGGCGGCGGGCCCCGCCAGAGCGGCCAGCGCCATCGCTGCTCCCAGCATTCCGACTGCCAAGCGTTTCGGTACCATCACCGTCTCCTTACTGGTGCCCCTTGCGGACTGTGAAATCGTTCTCTTACTTGGACGCGGCCGACCGGCCGCGGGTTCCACGTTTTTTCTCCGGATGGGCGGATTATAGGGCCAAAGCCGGCGGCGTTTCAAGCCCTGCCTGCACAATCTCCTCGGCGTCGAGTTTCAGCCCCGTCCCTTCTGGGGTCCCTTTTGGGGGGACACCGAACGGTGGGACACCCTGCGGTGTCGGGGCCTGCCACCGGCAGGGCCGGTTCGCCGAGGCCCGCCGATACAACAGGCCTATGCGGGCAGGCCGGGACGGACAGGGGTGGGCCCGCCGGAGAGGCCCCCTCTGGCAGGGGGCCCTGAGGCCATAATTTGGGTCCGGGGGGCCTGCGGGAGCCTGGTCCGAAAAAAATAAGAAAAAAACGGCCCCGACGGCTTGACAACCCGGGATGTTTGGGTATAGTATTAGTGTGTGAAGGAACGGTTGGCGCCTATCGTCCGTCGCGCCAAGCGTATAACGGATCGCCGTCCAAGGAGTTCGCGCCATCAGTATAGGCGCGGAGGGGTTGGTGGCAGTGCTGACGGGCGCGCCCAGGTTAGGGTTGGCCGGGCGCATCTGGAAAACCCGGGGGAGACGATGGCGACCGGGGCCGTGAAGGAGGGATGCGGCTCCGGTCCTTTTTTGCGCTGATGCAGCCGCAGGTCTAGAACCCCCGCGCCGCCGAGGCTGTTCGGCCCACCGATTACTCGGGCGGCTCCGTCGGGAAGTGTTCCTCGATGATCCGTTCAACGATGTCCTCGCTCGCCACGCGAATGCGGCCTTCCTGGTCGAGCACCACCGTGAGGGGCGCCCACGCTGTGGGCGGGTTGGAGGCGCTCTTGGCCCGGAGGAAAACAAGGATTGAGCCTGCCTTCCCTCGCTCACGATTGTCGCGCGGCTTCCCGGGGACAAGATAGTAAGAACGCCCTCTCGGATCGACGGATTCGGGTGACGGCGGAGCGGCCTCCCGGGGACCGTCGCGGTAGGTGTAATAGAGTTGCTTGCGCGCGAGATGCCCCGAAAGAACTAGTTCGGTAAGATGTTCGGGGCGACTGCCGCCATAGTCTGCCGCGTAAGCATCGAGGGCCTTTTTGATAACCCGCAGGTCCTCTATGGCGGGCGCCAAAAACTTTTCGCGCGTGACCCAGTCCCGTCGGACTTCGGCCAGGACGACCATCGCGACGGCGGTCAGGACGATTCCAACGACGGCCGCCATCCGTCGCCTTACCCGTTCGCGTTCCAAGTCGCGGCGAGGTGCTTTCGGCCGCGGCCAGAAGACCCATACGACACCGCCCACTCCCGCGAGGCCCGTCACCCCCTGCCACACGTGGTGCAGGATGCGGTTGACCGTCCAACTCGCCCGGACGGGGAGCGCCCCATAGGCCGCGACCAGCAAGATGACGGCCGCCAGGCCGATGCCGACGGCCCAGAGGAGTTGCTTTCTCGTCATCCGCCGTCCTTTCCGGCAGCCATTGCGCGACGAATTACCCGGGCCACCGCGCGGCCCAGCACCCGGTAGCCGCTCTCGGTGAAATGGATGCCGTCCTCCTGAAGCAAAGTATCGCGGCCGGCGTCCATGACGACGCTATACAGGTCGTTCACCAGGATGTCCTTCCGTCGGGCGATTTCGACCGAGGCGGTGTTGTAGGCCAGCCCCTCGGCCTGTATTTGGTCGAAGCCCCAGTTCTTGTGCTGCCAGCGCTCGTTGACCGGCGTCGTGGCCGCCCAGATGAGCCGTGCGCCGGTCTCATCCAGGATGCGCCCGAAAATCTCCTCCAGGTTGGCGCGGTATTGGGAAAGGAGCGCGCCGGGGTCGGCCGCGCCGAACGCACCGCCCAGGTCATGCAGGCCACAGTTAAGGTGGATGATCTCGGCCGGGCGCGAAATGGCCCACTCGTCCAGATGGGCGAGCACGTTGGCGCTCGTCCCGCCGTTCTCCTCGGGCCCCCAAACGTTCGCGCAGTCGGCCAGTTCCTGCCGCACGAAGGGCTGATACCCCATGCGGATGGAATCGCCGATTAGAATCACTTTCTTCATAACGTTCCTTTGCCGTTCAGGGCCGCGAATCACTCGGGCTTGCGGAGCGCCGATTCGGCCGCAAAGCCTTGCAGACGCGGTCCAGGTGCGCTATGGTATCGGAATCCTGTCGGCTTTGTCCAGCGGATTTGGTTTCCGGGCCCTGGAACCAGGAGGTTCGCCCGTGGATGCCCTGCTGATTGTCGTTGTGACCTTTGCGGGTTACCTGGTGGCGTATCACACTTACGGGCGGTTTCTGGCGCGGAAGATTTTTCGGCTGGACGATTCGGCGACCGTCCCGTCCGTTCGCTTGGCGGACGGTGTGGATTACGTGCCGACCCGCAAGGGCATCATCTTCGGCCACCATTACACGTCGATCGCGGGGACCGGTCCGATTGTCGGTCCGGCGATCGGCATCATCTGGGGGTGGGTGCCCGCGCTGATCTGGGTCTTTGTCGGCTCAATTGTCATGGGGGCGGTCCACGATTTCGGGGCGCTGGTCGTCTCGATGCGGAACGACGGCAAAAGCCTTTCGGAGGTGGCGGCCCGTTACCTCGGCACGCGGGCCCGCACGGTCTTCTTCCTGGTGGTCTTTCTGGAGTTGGTGATTGTTATCGCCATTTTCGCCGTGGTGATTGCTTCGATCTTCAACATGTATCCGACGGCGGTTTTTCCGATCTGGATGGAAATTCCGATTGCGATGGCTCTTGGCGCCGCCGTTTACCGATGGAAGGCGAACGTGCTCCTCGCCACGGTCGTGGCTGTTCTGGCGATGTACGGAACGGTGGTCCTGGGTCAGTATCTTCCGTTTGAAATGAAGGACGTGACCGTGGGCGGCTGGGTCCTGCCGGCCACGGGCGTCTGGGTCCTGATCCTGCTGGTCTATGCCTACGTCGCCTCGACGCTGCCGGTGACGGTGCTCCTTCAGCCGCGCGATTATATCAACGCTTGGCAGTTGTTTATTGCGATGGGCCTTTTGTTCCTTGGGGTTGTCGGCTCGGCGTTTTTCGGCGGTTTGGAGATTGTCGCGCCGGCCTATAACGCCGCCCCGAAGGGCGCTCCGCCGATCTGGCCGTTCCTCGGCGTGACCATCGCCTGCGGGGCGATCTCGGGGTTCCACTGCCTGGTCTCGGGCGGCACGACGTCCAAACAGGTCCGGCGGGAAAGCGATTCGCTGTTCGTCGGCTACGGCTCGATGCTCATGGAAGGCGCGCTGGCGATTCTGGTGCTCGTGGCGGTGGCGGCAGGCATCGGCATGGCCTACGAAACGGAGACCGGCGCGGTCCTGACTGGCGCCGCCGCATGGAACAGCCATTACGCCTCGTGGGAGGGCGTGACGGGCGGAGGCATCGGCGGGAAGGTCGCAGCGGTGGTGACCGGGGCGGCCAACATGCTTGAGACGATTGGAATCCCAAAAGAAATCGGCCTTATCATCATGGGGGTCTTCATCGCCTCGTTTGCCGGGACGACTCTCGACACGGCCACGCGCATCCAACGCTATGTCATTTCGGAGTTGGCGGCAGGCTTTCGCGTCAAGGCGCTTTCGAACCGGTGGGTCGCGACCCTAATCGCCGTCGGCACGGCGGGAGCCCTGGCTTTCGCCACCGGCGCCAGCGGAACCGGGGCGCTGACGCTCTGGCCGATGTTCGGCGCAGTCAACCAGTTGCTGGCTGCGCTGGCCCTGCTCCTGATTACGATTTATCTGCGCCGTCGCGGCACGTGGGGGTATCTCTTGACGCTCTTTCCCTGCCTTTTCATGCTGGTTCTGACGGTGTGGGCCATGGTGGTGAACGAAATCAACTTCGTTTCGGCCGGCAACTGGCTCCTCGTCGGCGTCAACGGCGTGACGCTGCTCGTGGCGCTGGCGCTGGCTCTGGAGGCGTTCGTCAATCTGGCCCGGCCGCGCAAAATGTGAACTCAACCGGTGAATCGCAGGGGTGGAGCAAAGGTCCCGGGTGATGTTTGAATCCTCTGTGAATGTTTTGTCCCGGGCAGGGACTCACCCGTTCCGCCGCGGGCTCGCATCGGCGCCGCTTCGGCGCACCGCCCGCCCTCAAAGCACCCGCCGAATCACCGCCAGAACCAGCAGAAACCCAGCCAGGCGGCGTAGGCCACGGCCGCCAGGACCGGCCCCCACCGCCTTCGCGCCAGGCTCAGGAACCTTCGTCATCAGCGCCCCCCGAGTTCAGGTGCATCTTGAAACCGCGGTCGAACGCCTCGTCGAAATCCAGGACGCCGATGAAGTCCTCGTGGCGGTCCTCGTCGGTCTTGCGAAGGAGGCCGACCTCAACCATATTGAAAACCATGTTGCCGATGTCCTCGGAAGACCGGACGCCCCAACTCTCGAGGACCACCCGCGCCAGGCGGCCGAACTGTTCGAGCGCATGCTCGCGGAGCCCCTCGCACAACTCCCGCCCGCTGACGTGTCCCTTCCGGCCGGACTTCCGCACGGTGTGTCCGAGCGCCTCGGAGACGAAGACGTAGGCGTCGCGGCTGTAGCGCCGGTCGCGCTGGAAGATGGCGTTCAGTAGTTCCTCGGCGGATTTTCGTTTATTCATTTTGCGATGGCGTCTTGTCGGCATGCGCGGCCTGTTCGGCTTTCGTTTCCTCGATCATCGCCTCCACCGCCTCCGGGTCGACGCGTTCGGCCATCCGCTCGAACGAACCGATGGGGCGGTCCTCGACCCGCTCGGCCAGGCGCGTGAAGTCCGGCGTCGGCCCGCCCAGCAGCAGGCCCACCTTCTCGGCATAGCGTGGAAGGATGGGTCCCAGATACGCTGCCAGCAGGCGGATGCCGTTCAGCGCCGCCGTCAGCGCCGTCCGCGCCCGCTCGGGATCGGACGTGGCGATTTTCCACGGCTTTTCGCGCTCCATGTAACGGTTCAGAGCGTCGGCCTGGGCGGTGATGAGGCGCACGGCGCTCGAATACTCGCACGATTCGTAGGCCCGGCCGATTTCATCGCCGGCGGTCTCAATCTGCGAGACCAGCGCGCGGCCGGGCGAGTCGAGCCGACCGAGCCGGTTCTCCAGCCGTCGCGCGAGCAGGCCCGCGGCCCGGCTAGGCAGATTGGCAAAGTTGCCCACGAGGTCCGCATTCACGCGCGCCACGAAATCCTGCGTCGAAAGGTCGATATCGCCGATGCCCTGACCCAGTTTGCACGCGTAATAGTAGCGAAGATACTGCGGGTCGAGATGCGCAAGATAGGTCCGGGCGTTCACGAAGGTCCCGCGGCTCTTGCTCATCTTGTAACCGTCAACGGTCAGGAACCCGTGGACCCAGATGCGCACCGGCGTCCGGAACCCCGCCCCCGCCAGCATCGCCGGCCAGTAAAGGCCGTGGAAGTAGAGGATGTCCTTGCCGATGAAGTGGTAGAGTTCCGCTTCCTCGCTCACCCAGTAGGACTCCAGGTCGCATCCCCGGCGCTTGCACAGGTCCTCGGTGCTTGCGATGTAGCCGATGGGAGCGTCCCACCAGACGTAGAAGTATTTGTCCTTCATATCGGGGATTTTGAATCCCCAATACGGCGCGTCGCGCGTAAAGTCCCAATCGCGGAGGCCCTGGTCGAACCATTCCTGGAGTTTCGCCACGACGTGGGGATGGAGGTGCTCCTCGTTGACCCACTCGCGGAGCATCTGCTCGTAGGCCGTCACGAGGAAGAAGCCGTGCTCCGAGGTCCGCCGGGCGGCTCCCGACCCGCAAACCGCGCAGCGTGCCTCGGCCAGTTCTGTCGGGCTGTAGGCGGCGCCGCAGGCCTCGCAACTGTCGCCGTACTGGTCGCCGGCGCCGCAGCGCGGACATTTGCCGCGGATGTACCGGTCCGGCAAAAACATGGCGCACGATTCGCAATACGCTTGTTCGACGGTGCGCGTCTCGATGTGGCCCTTTTCGCGCAGGCGCCGGTAGAATGTCTCCGTCAAGACCCGGTTTTCGGGCGAATGGGTAGTGTAGAAGTTGTCGAAGGCCACGTCGAAAGCGGCAAAGTCCCGCTCGTGTTCGCCTTTCATGCGCTCGATGAGCGCCTCGGGGGCGACGCCCTCGGCCTGGGCGCGAAGCATAATGGGCGTGCCGTGCGTGTCCTCGGCGCAGACATAGACGCAGTCCCGCCCGCACGACTTGTGGTAACGGGCCCAGATGTCGGCCTGGACGTACTCAACGAGGTGACCGATGTGGATGGGACCGTTGGCGTAGGGTAAAGCGGCAGTCAGAAGAATACGTCGGGCCATTCAGTCCCCCTGGCCGGCGTTCGGCTTCTCGGCGTTTCGTTCGGGTTTGTCGTCGGCCTCGTGGTCCGCTTTCCGGTTTCGGCGGCGTCCTCTGCGTCTGGACCGCTTCCCGCCGCGGCGTGGCTTCGAGGGAGCGTCCGATTCGCCGGCCGCCGTCTTTTCGTTCGCCGCTTCCTGCTGCTCGGATTTCTCTTTCACCGGAGGTGGCGGGGAGACTTCCTTCTTTGGTTCACGGCTGACCGCCTGCGGATCGATGTCGCGCTCCAGGAGGCTCTCGACAGGCACGTTGACCCGTGCGCCGCTTTCCAGTTGGACGCCGACGATTTGGGTGACCACAGCCGTATCGACGACCTTTCCGACGCCGTCGGGCGTTGCGACGTAGGAGTTCCTGCGCGGCAGCCGCTTGGCGAGGTCGCTATAGGTTGCGTGTTCGAATCGGAGGCAGCACATCAGCCGGCCGCACTGGCCGGAAATTTTCGTCGGGTCCAGCGTCGCCTTCTGCATCTTGGCCATTCGCATCGAGACGGGCGCGAGGTCCTTAATCCAGGCGCGGCAACAGAGGGGCCGGCCGCACCGCTCGTAGTCCCCCATCAGGCGTGCCTCGTCGCGGGCGCCGATCTGGCGCATCTCAATTCGTGTCTGAAATTCGTGGGCCAGATCGCGCACCAGCGAGCGAAAGTCGACCCGCGATTCCGCAAGAAAGTAGAAGATAATCCGGTCGCCGCCGAACAGGTGCTCGACGGCCACCAGTTTCATCGGCAACTTTCGCGCTGCGATTTGCTCTTTACAGAAGGCGGCCATGCGCCGCTCACCTTCTTGCAGGTGCCGGCCCTCGATCTCGTCGGCATGAGTCGCCACGCGGAGCACGTCGCCGGCCATTTTGGCGGCGACGTTCTGAGCGGCACACTGGCGGCGCCACGGACACAAGATGGCGCCTAGTTCCTGGCCCCGGTCCGACTTGATCACGACCTGCTGGCCGCGCTTCCACTCTTCCAGCGTGCAGGTAAATCGCCCCACCAGGCCTATCGACCCATAGCGCACGACGACCGAGGGAGGCTGCGGCTCGGCAGGGGGTGCTTGCGGCGTCTCGGGCGATTGGGCGGCATCGGCCGGTGCGCCCTTATCAGCCGTGGACATTTTCGGCGGCGTCGGACCCGCCGCCCGCTCGGGAGCGCCCGGCGGGTCGGACGGGCGGGCCTGGCCGCCCGTCTTCTCGGAAGACACATTCGGGTCGGCCCCCACCTCGGGCGCGCCTGGAGTGCGCGGCGTCTTCTCATCGACCAAAACAACACCTCCGGCCCCTTCGGAACCGATTGGAGTCTGAAGTCATGAACGGGTTGATTATACGGATGAGGTGCATGGCCTTCAATGCGCTTTTGCGCCGGAGGCGATACAGACTGGTGATTCCACGTCGTCGCGTGTCGGAAGGGCGAGGGGGCTATTCGGACGACGTGCGTGCCGGGGCGTCCAGGATGGTCCGCTCCGGCCCCTTCTCGCTGCCGCGCAGCGCCGCAGCGCGCTCCAGATAAGGACGGGCTTCCTCTTCCCGCCCCGCCGCATACAGAACATAGCCGAGCAGGAAGTTGAGCCCGACGTCTTCGTCGTTTCGCGACACCGCCGTTTTGAGATCCGTGACGATGCGTTCGAAGGCTTCCGGGGCCGGATACGCGGCCGCCGGATTCAGCGCATTTTCGATCCACCTGGGCCGGGCGGTGAGGAGGCGTCCAACCGCCAGAGCAGCCTGATGATAATGCTGGAAGCCGAGCAGGGCATGCACCCGGCCGAAGACGGCCGCGAAGCGGTCCGGCGCTGAGACCTGTGCGTCGGCGTACAGGCTCTCCGCCTCGCGGTACTTTCCGTCCATCATGGCGGCATGGGCGCGCCTGACCGAATCGGCATATCGGCTTTCGGCAACGATGGGCATCCTTGGCGCCACATCCCACCCTTGTCCCAGCCCCGCGACGGAGGCCCAGGAGTGAGCGTCCTCCGCCTCAGGTTGGGTTGCGGCGTCCTGCATCTCGGGCCTCGTTTCGAACAGGAGGGATTCGCTGCCCTCCGCCGCTTCGCTTTCAAGGTCCGACGGTTCCGTTCGGTCCGGATTGAAGATGTTTTCGGGTTCCGGGCCCTCGAATCCGAACGTGAGCCATTCCGTCCGGTCCGCCGAATCCGCCTGCTCCGTCTCGGCGCCCGGCCCCGGCGGCGGCGGGCGCTCGCCCTCGGCCTCCCCGGTCAATCTCTCAAGCCACTCCCGCAGTCCTTCGGGCATGGGGATGCCCTCGACAGGGATTCCTTCCCTTTCGGTGGCGGCCTCTTGTGGCCGGAGGGAATACGGACGCGCTGTCGGCTCGCGCGCGGATTCTCCTCTTTCTGGAAGCCGCATAGCCGTCCCAAACAGGTCGGGAGTGGGCTGAACACGAGTTGGCGGCGGGGCAAAGCGTGTCCCGGCGCTTGCCGCCGTCGTCACGCCGGCCGACTTGGCAAAATAGGGCAGCGGCGCCCCATACTCCACGCCCGTCCCGATGTCCGCCACGGACACGCTGTCCCGCCGAAAATTGCTGAGGCTCAGCGATGGAAGGCTCATCGCCAGTTCGCTGCCCGACTGGGTGTATGGGACCGACCCCTGGAAAGACTTCCCGGCGCGGACGTTCCCCGTCACAAAGTAGTTCCGCAACTGCACGGCTTCGAATGAGTATGGATCCACTCGCGCGGGGGGCTGATACCCGTAGCCCACCGGACCCGGCCGGTGCCGCAGCGGCGGCAGACGCAGGTCATAGCGCAGCGGAACATAGCGCTGTCCGAATGCTGTGGCGTCGGTGAAGCAAATCGCCGCAGCGCCCAGCGCGGCCAGTGCAACGATAGCGAGAGGCCTCATGGCAACCTCCCCGACGCCCGCCTCTGGAAACGACTCGGAGGCCTTGCGGGCGGCGCCTTTCTTATCGGCATCCTCCGCCCCCGTCCCTCAGTATTCATTATAACCGGTTTTCGGAAGGATTGGCAGGGGCAAAGCCGGCCGTTCACCTTCCCCGTTCGCCCGAAAGGAAGTGGCTCGCAACCCCCACGAGGCCGGGTTGCCGGTCGGTTTCTTCCCCCTTACGTTCCGTTATGGACCTCGACGGGGGCTTTCTCGGCGTGCGAGGACGCCTCGAAATACAGGTGATCTTCCTTCACGCTGACCGTGATTTGGTCTTTCCCCTTATACGAGCCGCGAAGCAGTTCTTCCGAGAGGTGGTCCTCGATTAGGTTTTCGATCGCCCGTCTGAGCGGCCGCGCGCCGAAGTCCGGGTCGTAGCCCTTGTTGATGATGAACTCCTTCGCCTCGTCCGTCAGTATGAGTTCGAGGCCCCGCGTCTGGAGGCGTTCGTGGACCTTTGCCGATTCGATGTCCACGACTGCCTTCAGGTCCTCCCGGGTCAGGTTGCGGAACATGATGATGTCGTCCACGCGGTTCAGGAACTCGGGCCGGAAGTGCCGCTCGATCTCCTTCATGAGCATCTCTTTGGTCTGCTCGTAGGTGGCTTCGGCGCCTTTTTTGCGGAACCCCAGCCCCGACTGATTCTTGATGATCTCGGCGCCGAGGTTGCTCGTCATGATGAGGACCACATTTCGAAAATCGACGCGGCGGCCGAAACTGTCCGTCAGATTCCCCTCTTCCATGATCTGCAGGAGCATGTTGTATATGTCCGCATGGGCCTTCTCGATTTCGTCCAGGAGCACGACGCTGTAAGGCCGGCGGCGGATGCGCTCCGTCAACTGGCCGCCTTCCTCATACCCCACGTAGCCGGGCGGCGCGCCCACCAGACGCGATACATTGTGTTTCTCCATATATTCGGACATATCCATCTGGACGAGGGCGTCCTCGTCGCCGAACATGAACTCGGCCAGGGCCTTTGCGAGCAGCGTCTTGCCGACGCCGGTCGGGCCGATGAAGATGAAGCACCCCATCGGCCGCCGCGGGTCTTTCAGGCCGCTCCGGCTGCGACGCATGCTCTTGGCGACGGCGTGAATGGCTTCGTCCTGGCTGACGACGCGCTTGTGGATTTCGTCCTCCATGTGCAGGAGCCGCGCGGTTTCCTCGCTTTCCAGTCGCGTGAGCGGGACGCCGGTCATGCGGCTGACGATTTCGGCGACCGTTTCCTCATCGACGATACCTTCGGTTTCCTGTCCCTGCTCGCGCCACTCGGCCAGGAGCGAGTCTTTCTTGGCGCGTAGGGTGTCGATCTTGTTTCGCAGTTCGGCGGCGCGCTCGTAGGCCGAGGCGGCCACCGCTTCCTCTTTTTCCTGATTCAGCCGCTCAATCTCCTGCTCGATGTGGGTGACGTCCGGCGGACGGGTCATCGCCCGCAGCCGGATCCGCGCCCCCGCCTCGTCGATGACGTCGATCGCCTTGTCGGGCAGATACCGGCCGGAGATATACCGGTTCGACAGGTTGACGGCGGCGTCGATGGCGCCGTCGGTAATTTGGACCCGGTGGTGGGCCTCGTAACGGTCGCGGAGCCCCTTCAGGATGGCCACGGTTTCCTTGGACGTCGGCGGGTCGACGATAATCGTCTGGAACCGCCGTTCCAGCGCCCCGTCCTTCTCGACATACTTGCGGTACTCGTCGAGGGTCGTGGCGCCGATGCACTGGAGATCGCCGCGCGACAGGGCGGGCTTCAAGACGTTCGAGGCGTCGATGGCGCCTTCGGCGCCGCCGGCGCCGACGAGCGTGTGAAGTTCGTCGATGAAGAGGATGACGTTCCCCACCCGGCGCACCTCGTTCATGACGGCCTTAATCCGCTCTTCGAACTGGCCGCGATACTTCGTGCCGGCCACCATCATCGCCAGGTCCAGAACCACGATTCGCCGGTTCAGCAGCAGTTCGGGCGCCTCGTTGCCGACGATCTGCTGGGCCAGTCCCTCGACGATGGCGGTCTTGCCGACGCCCGCTTCGCCGAGGAGGACCGGATTGTTCTTGGTCCGGCGGCAGAGGACCTGGATGACCCGCTCGATTTCGTTGTGGCGTCCGATGACGGGGTCGAGTTTGCCCTCGGAGGCCAGGTGCGTGAGGTCACGGCCGAACGAATCGAGGGCCGGCGTCTTCGATTTTCCGCCGCGAGGCTCTCCTGTCGCGGCCTGTCCCTCCATTGTTGTGCCGAGGATGTTGAGGACTTCGCTGCGCACGTCGTCCAGTTTGAGCCCGAGGTTCATCAGCACCTGGGCCGCCACCCCCTCGTTTTCGCGCAGCAGGCCCAGCAAGAGGTGCTCCGTGCCGACATAGTTGTGGCCGAGGTTGCGGGCTTCTTCGATGGCGAACTCGAGGACTTTCTTGGCCCGCGGTGTCTGGGGCAGTTTCCCCATCGTGACCATGTCCGGGCCGCTCTTGACGATCTTCTCCACTTCCAGGCGGATCTTCTTCAGGTCGATTCCCAGGTTGTGGAGGACGTTGGCAGCCACCCCCTGGCCCTCTTTCACGAGACCCAGAAGGACGTGTTCCGTGCCGACGTATTCGTGATTGAAACGCTGGGCTTCCTGGTTGGCGAGCGCCATCACCTTACGCGCCCGATCTGTGAATCGTTCGAACATCGCCTGCACCTCACGCTACGGTCGGGTCCCGACCATCTTTCGGCCACCGATCAGCCGGGAGGCCCCTGCCTTCTGTTCTTCCTATTCTAGCACCCGAGGCGCCGCTGTTCAAGCCGGCAAATGTGCCGAGGGTATGGAAAGCGGTCCTGGGGCCGCTTGGTTTATCGTCAGAATCCGCCCTCAGCCGCAGCAAAACCGGCCCTGCGGCCCCCAACTGGGGGATTTTCGAGCAGAATGCCACGGACAAGTCACTTGGCGGGCGACGCGGCGGGCCGCCCCAGGGACGCCAGTTCTCGCTCGATCTCGAAGTCCCAGCGCCCTTCATCATCGAGGTAGCGGGCCCGCGCAAGGTAGGCCCGCGCGGCAGCGGCGTCACCCCGGCGCCGCGCGACCGACGCCAACTGAAGCGTCGCCTCCACGTCGTCGGGGTCCGCCTTCAACAAGTCCTTGCAGATGGACTCGGCCTCTTCGAGCCGCCCTTGGAGGTGCGCAGCCAGGGCCGACTTGAACCATTGGTCGCGTTCTTCGCCGCCGGAGAACCGCTTGTCGGCCCGAAGCCTCACCATCAGGGCCACCTGGGGCGCCGCGTAAAAGGCGATGGCCGTAGCCGCAAAAAAAACGGGCCAGTAGGAAGCCGCGAGGTCGGCCCGAAAGATAACGATAAGAAGCAGACCTCCCAACGCCCCGCCCCACACAAGGGCGTAAAGCACACCAGCGAGGACCCGGCCAACCATAACATGCCCCGCTCTCGGAACCAGGAGATTGGCCGGCCAGACCCAAGCCGGATGTGCCGGGGGGTGTGTCATGGCATCTCTATCTCTGTATCTTCGTGAAATTCGCCGGCCTCGCCGGGCGGCGGCGGCGCGGGCATTCGACCGTTCGGACCCGTTCCGACGCCGTCGGGCACGAATGCTTCCGGATGGTCCGCCTTCAGCCGCCCCAACTCTTCCTCGACGAACTCGGCCGCGACGAAGGCCTCAACGGCGGCCCGCTCCATGTCCATTAGCGCCGATTCCAGTTCCCGGCGCGAGACGAGCGGCGCCGGCCGGTCCGCCAAATGTAACTCTTTCAGCCCCCCGTTCAGTTCACACCGTTCGCCGGGGGGGCGGCCGCGCGCCAACGCCTGGACCTCGGCAAAATGGAACCGCCGATGCACCCCCTCCTTCGCCTTCTCCATCTTCGGCACCAGCCAAAGAGTCCCTGCCTGGAGCATGGGCGGCACGCGGACCGTGCCGTCGTCGCCAATCGGCAGCGCCTTCATGTGCACCAACCGGTATCGCTTCACGGTTTTGGCCGGCACGTTGACCCGAATCGGCTGCCGACACGCGAACGCCGCGTCAAACACCTGCTGGTTGCGAACGTTGCGGTCCCCTTCGGCCACGCCTGCGCCGTCGTATTCATATACCCGTAATAAAACGTAGCCGTCGGAAACCGGTCGGCCTTGCGGATCGCGAACGGGGAGCGTCCGGCCCAGGCCGGTCGGCAGTTCCGGCCAGATGGCGAAGGGCAGGGCGCACCCCGACCCCCCAAAGGTTCCGACCGCCAGGCAGAGCGTGACGAAATATGCCCACCCACGGTTCATGAGGGCCCTTATATGACGCGGTGCTCGCGCGGGTCAACCGTTTTCCCTTTGATTCGGAAAGGATTGCCAAAACGGCAGCGCGGATGTCGGTCGTCCGGCGCGACCTGTCGGAATGGCAGCCTCGGGTAAAAGCCGCCGCTTGTATTCCCCGCCGAAAGCCGCTAAAATGAATGTTCTGGGCCTCTTGAAGCCCATGTCGCAGCGCCGAGCGGCTGTGGCATGGGTTTTGCAGAACCATCATTTGCGGGGAAAGTCCGCGGCCGCAGGCGGCCGATTCCCGCCGGATGGCTCAATACCGAAAGGAGCAGCACAATGGCTTCCAAGAAGATTATCGGCATCGACCTCGGGACCACGAACTCTGTCGTGGCCGTCCAGGAAGGTGACAAGACCACGGTCATCCAGAATGCCCAAGGGAACCGGATTACGCCTTCGGTGGTGGCCATCACAGACAAGGGGGAGCGCCTGGTCGGCCAGGTCGCCAAGCGCCAGGCCATTACCAATCCGCGCAATACCATCTCCTCGATCAAGCGGTTCATGGGCCGACGCCACAACGAGGTCAAAGAGGAGGAGAAACTCGTCCCGTACGAGATCGTCGGCGGGCCGGATGAACTGGTCAAGGTGGGGGTGCGCGGCAAGGATTATACGCCGCCTGAAATCTCGGCCATGATCCTCCAGGACTTGAAGCGAACCGCCGAGGACTATCTCGGTGAGGAGGTCGAGAAGGCGGTCATCACCGTTCCCGCCTACTTCAACGACTCGCAGCGCCAGGCCACCAAGGACGCCGGAACCATCGCCGGTCTGGACGTCGTCCGGATTATCAACGAACCCACGGCCGCCAGCCTGGCCTACGGCCTGGAGTCCAAGAGAAATGAGAAGATTGCCGTCTTCGACTTCGGCGGTGGCACGTTCGACATCTCGATTCTCGATGTCGGCGAAGGCGTCTTCGAGGTGGCGGCCAGCAAAGGCGACACGCACCTGGGCGGCGACGACCTCGACCAGCGCCTCATCGATTACATCGCCGACGAGTTTAAGAAAGGGAACGGCATTGACCTCAGGGACGACCACCTGGCTCTGCAGCGGCTCAAGGAGGCGGCCGAGCGGGCCAAGTGCGAACTCTCCAGCACGCTCGAGACGGACATCAACCTGCCGTTCATCACCGCCGACTCCAGCGGCCCCAAACACCTGACGATGAAAATCACACGCGCCAAGTTCGAAGAACTCGTCCGAGATCTGGTCGAGCGGTGCCGACAGCCATGCAACGAATGCATCGCAGACGCCAAGGCGAAACTCAAGACGGATAACCTTCAGGTGGACGAGGTCGTCCTGGTCGGCGGCTCAACCCGGATTCCCATGGTCCAGGAACTCGTCAAAGGCATCTTCGGCAAGGAACCCCACAAGGGCGTCAACCCGGACGAGGTCGTGGCCGTCGGCGCCGCCATTCAGGGCGCCATCCTTGCCGGCGAGTTCAAGGACAAGGAAATTGTCCTGCTGGATGTGACCCCCCTCACACTCGGCATTGAGACGCTCGGAGGCGTTATGACCACGCTCGTCGAACGCAACACGACCATCCCGACGGGCAAGAAGGAAATCTTCTCCACCGCCGCCGACAATCAGACGACCGTCGAGATCCACGTCCTTCAGGGCGAACGGCCCATGGCGCGCGACAACCGCACGCTCGGCCGGTTCCAACTGTCGGGCATCCCGCCGGCGCCGCGCGGCATGCCGCAGATCGAGGTGGCCTTCGATATCGACGCCAACGGCATCCTCAACGTCACCGCCAAGGACCTCGGCACCGGCAAGGAACAGTCGATCGTCATCACGCAGTCGTCCGGCCTCTCCGACGAAGAGGTCCAAAAGATGAAAAAGGAGGGCGAAGCCCACGCCGAAGAGGACAAGAAACTCCGCACGCTCGTCGACAAACGCAACCAGGCCGACGCCCTCGTCTACAGCACCGAAAACACCCTCAAAGAACACGGGGACAAACTGGGCGCCGACGACCGCAAACGCATCGAGGACGCCATCAAGGAGGTCAAGGAAGCCATCCAGGGCGATGACGTCGCCCGCATCGACCGCGCCGTCGAGGCTCTGAACCAGGCGTCGCACTCCCTGGCCCGGATGCTCTATCAGCAGGCCGAAAGCGCCCAAGGCGCAAGCGCCGGCCGGCCGGCCGGCGCCGCTGAAGGCAAGACCGAAGGCAAGACCGAAGGCGATGATGACGTCATCGACGCCGAATACGAAGTGAAGGAGTAGCCGCGAGCCACGGCCTTCGAGCCACGAGCAAAATGACAACGCGGAGAGCCCGCCTAAGGCGGGTCCTCCGCGTTTGTTTTAGCCGCGACCCGCCTCTCGGGCGGCGTTTGCCGCTAGAAGTTGTCGTAACCGAGCCGGTGTTCCTCCTCGGCCTGAATGATGATCTTCGGGCGGATGAGGATCAGGAGGTTCTGCGCGGTCCGCAGGCTCGCCCGGTTGCTGAAAAGTCGCTTCAGGATGGGAACCTTCGAGAGGAGCGGGACGCCGGTTTCGGCCGCCGTTTCCCTGAGCCGTTTGCTGCCGCCCAGAAGGAGGGTCCCGCCGTCCGGCACACTGACCGTCGTCATGACTTCCTGGAGGGACACCACCGGCATCTCGATCGTGACCGAGGCTATTCCTCCGATCCCACTTGCCTCCACCGTCGTTGTGTCGAAGCGGACGATGTCCGCCACCTGGGGGCGGAGGTCCAACTGGACGTAGCGGCGGTCGGCGCTGACCGTTGCCTTGACGTCCAGTGTCGCGCCCGACGGGAGGCTGCCGATCGTGGGGTCCCATCCGACGGCGGTCTCGGAAATCACCGCTTCGGCGTCCGCGACGTATGTCTCCACCTGAGCGACGGAGATGTAGGACCGCTGGCCGTTGTAAAGCGTGATGCGCGGGGCAAAGAGCGTCGTCGAGCGCACATCGGCCTGAATGGCCCGCAGGAGGAACCCGACCTGGACGGCGTCGAGGAAAACGCCGCTGACAGCAAGCCCGCCCTCATTCGCGGTGAAATCGGCGAAAGCCGTTCCCGCCAGAGACAGCAAGGTCGAGGTGCCTAACCCGTTTGAGCCGGTGCTGGAAACGATGATCGGCTGACCGTATTGGGCGCCGGCCAAGCCGGCGCCGACACCGGGAAGCGTATCAAACGCTGCGTCGGACTCGGGGTCCTCAATGTCCTGGCCGGCGGGGTCGAAGCGGCGGGACGGAACCACCACGTCCACGTCCAGGGTAATATCCTGGAGGAAATCGTCGGTGACCCGCACGAAGCGGGCCTCGACGCTGATCATGATGGCCCGCTCGCGGCGCAACATTTCCAGGAGGTCCGCGATGCGCTCGTGGCCCCGGCGTGTCTGGGTGGTGACGAGGAGGCCGTTCATATAATCGATGGCGGCGGGTCCGCCCTCATCCGTCCAGGCGGCGACATCCGGGTCGGACATATTGTTGACGTTGCGGGTGACGATGGCCATGAGTTCAACCGGGCCGATGACCTCCTCTTCGGGTTCTGCTGCGGCGGCGCCGAACAGTTCGCCGAAACCGCCCCCACCGGCCACCCCGCCCGCCGCGGCCTGGGTGATATCGCCGGGTTCAAACCGCGGCGCTATGCCGCCGAAATCCGGAATCCGGGCCACCAAGTCCTGCACCGGGTAGGTCACGATCGGCAGGTTCTGCTGAAGTTTTTCCCGCGTGGTCACGAGGATGTAGCCCGCTTCGACCTTGTAGCCGAGTTCCGCCCCCAGGATCAGTTTCATTACCTCCTCGACCGACACCCCCTTGACCTTCAAATCGACGACGCGCGTCGAGAGGTCGATGCCCAGGGTCAGGAGGTCCGGGTCGGGCACGATGTTCAGACCGCGCTCGACCTCGCTGATAAATCTCAGGACGTTGTCCAGGCTGGTGTGTTCGAAGTCCAGGTCGATCTTTTCCTGGAGTAGGCGGCGGGTTTCGGCGACCGACTCGGGCTCGGCCGAAACGACCCTGGTGAATTCGCGGCGGAAGTCGGTCAATTCCTTCCAGGTCTTCGGATGCGGCCATCGCAGCAACACCCGGGCGTCCGGCTCGGCGATGTGCAGGGGCAGGGAAGTGATCTCCTCGCCGGGATGGGTGGCGGCCTCCTCGACGTCGGCCATCGCTTCGGCGAGCCCCATCTCCCGCGCCTTGCGGAGGCTCACCTGCCGCGCCTGCGACTCCAGATACAACAGGTCGTCCCTCCACAGGCGGGCGCGCTCGTCCAGCGGGTCGATGGCGATGAGCCGGTCGAGCACCTGGATGGCGGGGGCGAATTGCATCGAGCGGCGAAGTTCGGTCGTCCGCTCCCACAACTGCTGAACCTTACGCTGCTGCTCTATCTCGTATTGCCGGATGCGGTCGGCTTCGGCGTCGGCGGCCTCGGCTTCGGCGCGCCGGCGCCGGAGGACCTCGGTCTCCCCTTTCTGGGCGAGGACCTGCTTTCGCATCACGTAAACCTCTTCGCGAAGCCGCTCCGCTTCCTCGGGCGAAAGGACGCGCGCCAAATCGATCTGGCGGTCGGCGTGGGCCAGCGGCCGCAGCGCTTCGTTCAACTGCTCCGGCGTCTCGGCCTTCTGCCTGGCCCGCTCGCTCTCGGCCAGCAACTCCTGCACATTGGCAGTTATCCGCTGCCTTTCAATATCCCGGCTCGTCCGGATCCGGCCGATAACGGGTTCCTCGCGCTCGGCTAGCCGCTTCATCGCCTCGTCGCGTCCCTGCCTGGCCCGCTCATTCTGGGGCCACAGGTCCATGGCGCGCGTGAAATGGATTTTCGCCTTGGTGTATTCATGGTCCGCCAAAGCCATCTCTCCGAGGCGGATCTCCTCCCCGGCTTCGGCGCGTCGGGCTTGCTGGGCAAGGGTTCGTCGTTCAGCCGCCTCCTTTGGCGCTTCGACGAGAGGCTCCTCGGCGCGGGCTTCTTCGGCGGGTTCCGACGGCGCGGGTTCCGCCTCTTCAGCCACGACGACGGGGGCCATCTCTTCCTCTACCTCTTCCTTCGCGATGGCGGCCTCCTCGGCGAGGGCCTCGGGAGCCGGCGCTAGGGCCAGTTTCTTCTCCAGGTCCGAGAGGGCCGTCCGCTCGAACCAGCCGAGGTTAACGTCCATCGACCGGACCTCTTTGACCCTGTCGCGGGCCTCCTCCGTCCGGCCGCCCGCCAAGGCCCCCTTCGCGCGATCCAGGAGGGCTTTGGCCTTTTCCCGGGCCCCCCGATGGCGCTGTTCGGCCACCTGGAGAAGCCCCTTGGCCTGGTCGCGTTCCCGCTCATCCAGGTAGGGGCTGTTGGCCGCCGATTTCAGTTGCTCGATGGCCGTCGCCAGGCGCCCTTCTTCAAGGGCTTCTTTACCCTGGGCGAATGCTCCCCGGTCCACGGCCTTTGCCTCGACCGCCTTTCGGCTCTTTTTAAGGAGTGAGTCGCACTTCCCCTTGTCCCAGAAACCAAGGGTGTCGCGATCGATCTGGTCGAGCCGTTTGAGTGCGGCGTCATACTTGTGGAGTTTGTAGAGTTTCTCGGCCTCGCGCAGCAGTGTTGTGGCATCCTCTGCTTGGGCGGCGACAGCGACCGCCACGACGCCGACCAGAACCCCTGCGACGCCGACAGCCAACAAGATTCGGTACGAGTTCACAATAGAATCCTCCTTGTGCCATGCGGGGGATTGGACACCGCTCCGGCGGGTGGGCACGAGGCGCCCCTCGGGAAACTGAACGTGTAAGATTCGCGGTGTCCTGCTAGCGCTCCCTGCTACGACCGCTTCCGCTGCTCCGGGAATAAGAGCGCATAAGTCGAATGAATGCCGTTTCTTACTGCACCATCGTGGCCGTTTGAGGCAGTGTAAGCAAACCCGGCCGCGGCCGCAAGAAAAATTTGTGGCTTTTTTGCCTTCCGGCCGCCCTCCGAACGGGCCTCAGGAGGCCGGCAGCCGGTCCCCGCCGGATTACTTTCCCCTCTCCTGCCGCCGCAGGACGCCAGGCGTCAGATTCCGGACCACGGGGCCGTGCCCTCTCCCTTTCCTCGCGGGGGCTGACCGGAGGTTGGCGCCTGCGGCGCCCGCCCCTGCCGGGCCTGGCGGTCTTCGTTTGCGGCGTTCTCATCCTCCCACTCGATGCGCTGGCTGAGATTACCCTGCATATCCGCGAAGATTAAGACGCTCGTCGGCACGGCCCGTTTCTTGCCTGGAGGCGTATACGGGAAGTTCCGGACCAGGTCGACCAACACCACACCGGGGTTGAATTCCACGGTCGTGGTCACTTCGTCCTGCGATCCCGGCACGATGAGCGTGGTGCGGCGTTTGTGATGGAAGACCGGCATGCCGATGCGGCAGGGGACGCTGCGCGCAATCACCCACTGGCCATGCATCCACCGGTGCAACTCAAGGTTGGCCCGGTCGCCAAACGTGCCGACAAAGTAGAAGTGCACCAGTTCGGGGGCGTGTATCTCGGCGCTCGGTTTGCCCCACTCGCCCTCGAGCGCCAGCACCCACCGATCCTCCCTCGGCTCGCAGTTGCCCTGGCCGTAAACGGGGTTGAATATGGAAACCCGCATGCGGTACTGGTAGGTCTCGCCGGGGCGGACCGAAAGGTCGTGCGCCCAAACGGTGGCGTAGGTGTGGGGCGGCTCGCCGCCCGCCGGCGCGCCTTGCGCGGTCGGCGGCAGGGGATGGGAAATGTCCTCGTCCTCAAGATCCTCGGGCACCCACCCGCCGACGGTCGCCGGCGGCGCCCTCACCGGGGTGGTCGCCAGACCACCTTCGGCCGCGCCGAGCCCGGGAGCCCCCACGGCCGCCTCCCTTGCTATTCCGCCGACCTGGCGGGGCTGAGCCGCACCCGACACGCCCCCGGCCACGTCGTAAACGGTCCGCCCCTCCGCGGCCACCAAGGCGAAGAACGGCGTCCGGCGCACCTGTTCCTGGATCCCGAGCAGGCCCAGCCGCCAGTAAAACACCTCCTTCGCGGCGCGGGGATTGGCGGGCTTTTGCGGCAGTTTGGACTTAACCGCTTCTGGAATCGCCGACGCCACGTCCTCCCAGTCGGACCACTCGCCGTCAGGTTTCCGCATCCGCCGTTGGACCTCGACGGACGTGATAACGATCTTTTCCTGCTCGGTGTTCCCCTCCTTGTTCAACTGGAACTGTTCGTCGAGGTCGAAGCGGCCGACACAACTGACCCAGGCGATGTCCGAGAGTTTCTCGGCGGCCATCTCGGCCAGGGGAGAGAGAACGGCCTCGGTCGTCACCCCCAGCCCGGTGACCACCTGGACCTCCTCGACCGCCAGGATGCGCTTCGGCAGATGGGCCGGTTTCCTGACCGTGACCACAACTTCCCCGGCCCGATCGGGCGGGATGAAGTCGCGGTTCCCGGGCCACATTTCCGGCAGGAGGGCCAGTCGGTTCTTGAAGCCCTCGGCCGTGAGCAGCGGCCGATCGAGGCCGAGTTCCTTCCGGTCCTCCGGCGTCAACACGCCCCTGCCCTCGCCGGCCTTGATGGTTTCAATCAGGTCCCCGAGTTCTGTGCGGGGGGCCGTGTGGCTGTCCCGCCTCACGATACAAAACGTCAGCGAGGCCAGGAAAACCACGGCCGCCACCAGGACCACCACCTTCTCAAAATGCCTCCCCAGCCAGGATGCCCTCAGGTCGGTTGCCATCCTTAAACTCCTTCGGCCAGCATACCGGTTGTAGGTCGGCCGCGTCTCGGCTCGAACATGGCCTCAGTCTTTTCCTAGGGCGGCGGCAGACGCGACGGCTTCGCTCTTCGGTGTCGTCACCCGTCCTCCCTGCAACTCAAAAATCAGCGACTCTCCCACCACCCGGAGCAGCACGACGCCGGCGCTGCCGTATTCCTCGCGTTCGGTCGCCAGCAAGCCGCCGGACCGCTCAAATGTGATCTCGATGATGGGTTCAAGGCGCCACGCCTCGACGGTGAAGAAACTTTCGGTTCCCTTCAGCCGCCGGATTAACTCGCCGCAGAGTCGCGATTCCACCACGACGACCAGGCTAAACGGGAGGGCCCGGTAGAATCCCGGTTTGGAGACCCGTCCTGTCAGGGTGGGTGCGCGTGGCGGCTCCCCGGACCGGCGGGTTGACGTAGCCATCCGATAGCGTCCCGACGCCGCACTCATCCCACTGCCCTCAAGGGCCGCGTATGGGCCCCCGATTCGAATCTCCACCAGTTCCTTGACCGGCGCGTTGCGAATCGCGGGCTTCTCGCCGAGAAACTCCTCGTTCAGATCGGCAATGATGCGGACGAGGTCCTCCATCAGCCAGATGTCTTCCTGGGCCTGGCGGCACATCGCCAGACTCGGCGCTTCAGGCTTGTCCACCCACTCGGGACGGGAAAAGGACCGTTTCGGGTCGGTGTACATCGCGGCCTTTTCAATCTGTCCGATCTTCTCCTCCTTTTCGGCGTCGGAGGCGTCCGCCGGCACCATCGGATTGACGGCGCCGAGGTGTTCGGCAAACCCCCTCAGAACATCATCGTAGGCCGCCTTGAATGAGTGACGAAGGTTCGCGTCCGTGCTGACGGGAAACAGGCCTTCGACGAGGGGCTCGCGCTGGCTTCCCATTTCGCGGATCGCGTCGAGGACCTCCTGATACCGTTCTTTCCGCACGGCCACTTCCTTGGCCATGTCGGCAACCACTTGCTCGGTGTAGAGCGGTCTGCTCCCCAGGTCTTCGGCCTGCCAGGCGGCGCTGTCCAACTGCTTCCGTATTCGACCGGCCGGACGGCGATACTGGAACTGGACGATTAACCCCACCGAAATCACAACGATGAGGAAAGCGCCGGCCAGGCCCAGCAGGAATCCGTGGCGTTTGACGAAATTCATCATGCCCTTATCTCCTCACCTCCCCGGCCAAAGTCCTGCGGTCGGCCCCGAGACCTCTTGCGGCGACCCAGCCCGACGTTTCGGCACGGACGCGGCTCCGGCGGCGCGTCATCCTTCGGGTGTGGTTTCGACATCGGCCGGCTCCGCTCCGGCGCCCTCTTTCGGCGGTATCCGAACCAGCCACTCTGCCTCGAACCAGAAATCGCCGCTGCGGTCGATCCGGGCGGGCCTGGGCTGGACCTCCGCTCCGCTTGCCGATGCGCGTGTGGTTTTCGGCTCGCCCACAAAGCGCCCGTATTCCGGCCGACTTCCGAAACGGTCGGTCGATCGAATCCGCGCCAACTCCTCCACCATCCCCTGCGGGATCCTCAGGCGCGCCGTCCGCGGGTCCTGTTTCAACACCTCAATCAGACGGTTGTTGACGAAGTTCAACCCGTCGCGCCCCGTCTTCGGTGTGATGCCGAGAATGTGGATGAGCACACCCGGCGTCGGCCCGGCCGGACCGACGGCTTCCGCCGACTCCTCCGGCTCGGCTGCCGGTTCCTCCCTCTCATCCCCTCCGAGACTTTTTTGGCCAAAGGGGAGAACCTCGATGCTTTCGAGACCACGTCTGTCGGCGGTGGCCGCTTCCGAGTAGGTCCTGACGTCCGGCACATAGTGCATCGTGAGTTCCAGCAGTTCCACAATGTTCAGGTTGGAGCGGGCCACGCCGCTGTCGGGTTTCCAGGTTCTCCACCGCTCATCGTACGGGAGCGTCTCCCAGACGGTGCGCAGCAGGTCGTAGGCATAGGTCTGATTGCCCACGAGGCCCTCAAGTTCGGCCATCTTTTCCTGTTGCTCACGAAGCGCTGCCTTCTGCTCGTCGAACAAGCGCTGCTGCTCTTCGTTCTTCTGAGCCAGACCCCCCACCTCCTTGACGAGGCGGCCCACCTCGCCGGGCGTGCCCTCGATTTCTCCGAAGGTCTTGACCTGGTCGTAAGCAAAACACCCGAGGGCCACGACGAGCACAGCAGCGGCTCCGACGAAAAACGGCCGCTTCTTCCGCATAATCTTCTGGCTCAGAATCTCGGGCGGTAGGAGGCTCGTCCGAATGGTCGCCAGGCCCAACCCCTGGATGGCCAACCCGAACGCCACGCCGAACGACAGGGCGTTCTCCCGGAACAGCGGCGCATTCAGGGCGGGGGAGTCCGGCAGGCTGTTGAACCCCTCAACCTTCTCAACTTCCACGCCGAGGCTCTGGGCGAGGAACTTCCGCAAGCCGGGCAAACGAAACGCGTTGCCCATTGCCACGACGCGCTGGATGCGGCTGTCGCGGTGAAGACTCGTATAGTAGCCGATCGAACGCTGGACCTCGGTCAGCAGGTCGCCGAAGATCGGCCGCATCGCCTGGAACACCTGCCGCGCGTGCTTCGACTCGGCCGCGTGACGCTTCAGGTTCTCGGCCTTGGCGAACGGAAGTTTGAACGCCTTGCACAGGGCGTTGGTGAAGTTGTTCCCGCCGAGCGGCACGGGCCGAATCCAAACGCGGTCGGCCTCGGCGATGACCAGGCTGGTGTTCTCGGCGCCGACGTCGATCAGAATCGTCGCGCCGCCGCCCTCGTGCTTGTCGTACTTCAGAAAATTGTACAACGCCACCGGCGCCATCTGGACGATGTCCGGCTCGATCTTCATGGCGAGGAAGTCGGACACGTAGTCGGTGACGATGTCGCGCTTCATCGCGAAGATGCCGACCTCCACCTCGCGCGGACCGGCGCCCGGCTCACCGATCGTCTGGTGGTCCCAGACCACGTCCTCCAGGTCGAACGGGATCTGTTGGCGGGCCTCATACCGAACAATCTCGGGGACCTTTTTCGGCTCGACGGGAGGTAACTTGATGAAGCGGGTGAAACTGGCCTGGCCGGGAACGCTGATGACGATCGTCGAGCCCTTGAGGCTGTTGCGGCTCGCGAACTTGCCGAGCGCGCTCTGAATCAACTGCTGCTCATCAGCGTCGGGCTGGCTTAGGATTTTGGCGTGCTCGATAACGTCGAAGCCCACCGCCTGGAGACGGTTGTCGCGCCACCGGAGCCGAAGTGCCTTCAGAGCACATTGACCTACGTCAATCCCCCAAACGGTCTTGGTGCTCGCCATATCGCGTTCCTCATTTTACGCGGGCGCCCGGGGCGAGTCCATGTCCTGGGCATTCGCGCCGGGCCGGGTGGAATTCGGCCGCAAGCGATGCCCGGCAGGCTGCGTCGCGCCACTCTATTCTATTAGACGATTCGCGGCAGAGGAACGTCAAGAGAAATTTGCCTCGCGGCTTCGCCTAAGCCCTTGTCCGACTGAGGGATGCCCTCTACTATTGCGCCTTCCGGCCTCAGGCACACTGGTGAACGATCACGCCGCTCCGAGCCGTTGTCGTAGGCATCAAGCCCGCCCTCAAAGTCCAGCGTGAACGGGATGGGCGACGTTTCGTGATGCTGGATTTGGTCGAGCACATAATCGCGCGGTTTCATGCCGGTTCCTTTCCTTCGCCAAATTATTTGCCGATACAGAAGCGTGAGAAGATTCGCTGCAGAACACCGTCGTCGGCCCCGCGGCCTAGAATCCCGCCTAGTGCATCCAGCGCCTCTCGCAACTCCAGGGCCACGAGTTCCCCGGCGCCCTCGCCCCGCCGTCCCTTTCGGGGGGACCCCGTTCGGGGGGCCAGCCTCTCCGCCCGGGCCAGCGCCATCGCCGCATGCTCCAGCGCCATCCGGTGCCGCGCCGTCACGACCGGCCCGGCGGCTTCGCGATCCACGCTGCCGCCGGTGACCGCCCGCACAAGGGCCGCCCGCAGCGCGCTGAGTCCCTCTCCGGTCACCGCGCTGGTGGCGAGGGTTTCGGCCGTCACGCCCCGCGCCGCCAGGTACGCCCGCGCCTCGTCCGGCAAAGCCAGGTCGCACTTGGTCACGGCGACGACCATCGGCGCCGTGACCAGCGCCAACAGGTCACCGGTCCGCTCG
>Ga0114919_10000689_pt1 | contig 26641 bp, 19 predicted proteins | sample BlataG_FD_88682 | JGI IMG/M metagenome (GOLD analysis project Ga0114919, IMG submission 88682) | Deep subsurface microbial communities from Black Sea to uncover new lineages of life (NeLLi) - Black_00105 metaG | ecosystem: Environmental > Aquatic > Marine > Oceanic > Sediment | place: Atlantic... | reverse complement strand
TCTGCATTGGCCAAATCAAAGGCCTCTTTAACCGTGTTCCCGTCGTTCATACACTCGAACAGTCTCCTTTGCCATTTTCTTGCGAAGGACCAGCACGACTCTTCTTCATCAATCAAGCACTTTTCCGTGCTCATTTCGCAATACCCCACTGTTGCCGTATCCCTTGTCGAGCCCATTCTGAAAGCGTGTGACAGCGTGCCCACGTCCGTGCAGCACATTCCAAAACAGCTTGCTATGAAAGTGAACGGCAGCTTCGTGTAATCGCTAATCCAATCGTCAATCTCCTCTGCCGTCGTCAGTTCATAACATTGTCCGTCCACACATCCACTTGCGAAAAGTATACCACAGGTATATCTTGAATGAGCTATCTCATAAAACATCGCCGTCGTATCCGACTGAATATGGCTTTTTACTTTTTCTTCTGTTGGCCATTCGTTAGCTTCAGGTGTGTACCCCATTTCATCAAACCAGTATAGAGCTCCATTAGGCTCATTTTTATAATATAAATCCCAGTATCCACTCCCCCAACAAGGATTTTCCTCCTGTGGACCTTTGAGAGAGAATGCCGTGTATGATGGTGGCGAAATACCATAACCTAATACCTTTCCCTCCACTGCATCAATAACTGTTATGAGCATCCCCTTCACCTCACGCACGCTGACCACCACCCAGCAGGGATTCTTTGGTGTCGGCTTGATAGGAGAGAAAATATCCGATTCAGGCGATATAATGAACAATTGCGAAAATTGAACTTCCCCTTTAACCATTGACTCTGCCTGTTCTTTGGTAACATTCAGCTCAGGGAAAAAAGGAGGCAGGTCCTCCCGCCAATGGCCTTTTACATCTTTCAATTCCTGTGTTTTTTTGTCAAATTGGTATACAATATAGTCTAACTCGACAATCGCTTCATCCATTATTCTTTGATGCCAGTAAACTATCTTGTTACCAATCACAAGCTCTTTGAATTCGGTCGGGTTTGGGTCAATACCTTCCAGAAGATTCCAATGCGTATCTGCCTTCGATGCAGCGGAAATGATGACGACGATAATTAGTGATAAAATGACAAGAATCTGTTTCTTTGACCGCATTTTTGTTTCTCCCTAAACAAATGTTTTTGATTTGCAGTTTAGTTCCGTTTTCTCAGCAGCAGTCCACCTAATCCAAGCAGCAAGAGCATACTTGGCTCCGGGATGATTGTATAACTTTTTAGCATAAAGGTAACATCCTGACCTTCTAATCGGTCAGGGTAATCACCACCGGGCCTGACAAATTTGATAACCCCCACACTCGGGGCCAGGTATTCACCAAATGCAGCCGCATCAGGGCCTATATAAGGGAAGTAGCCAAATTGAAAGTTTAGACAATCAGAAAATTCTCCGGCCGGTACACTGCAGATTACATTATCTGATTTTAGTCGGCACAATCCAAGCCAACCGGCATTCCACTCACCGCCTGTAAAGTTATATCGGATTATATCCTCCCCGATAGAACGATATGTTAATATCGTGTTTGCAATTGAATTATACCTAAATAATACATTCCTTACAACTATTGGCCAATCACCATTTGGAGGAGGAGGACCTACGTAAAAATAATTATCAAATTTATAGTAGGTATGCCCATCAATTTCTTCTGTGCCGATAATCGTAAAAGTTAATTCACTTCCAGGCCTCGGAGAAGTCCAATCAGGATGCCCAGGATCAACAATTGGGTCACCAACATAATTAGTATACGTCCACGAATTACCAACATTAAGAGGAAAGTACGTTTCAGCTAAAGTTGCTCTCGCCTCTTTCTGACATCCGGTTAAGGCTAATGTAACTATTCCAGCACAAATTAGCTTCTTCAGGCTTTTCTTTGTTTCCCCGCTCATTTTTTTACCTCCTTTATCTTCAATAGGGCTGTCAAATATCATAAAAGGGGGCATTCAATGACATCTATCAGACCCCCATCAAGTTGTAGTATAAACCATCTCATCCACCCGTTTCAACAAGAAAGTGAAAAAATATCGAAAAAACCAAAAAAAATGCAAATTTATATGGCGTAACAACCTTGACCACCCTCCACCACGCCAGGGCGGGCATCGACCATCGCTTGTCCGCCGTAGCTTCAGCGAAAGCGGAAGTATCGAGCAACGAACTATGAACTATGAACTACGAACTACGAACTAAAATGCGCGCATTTTAGCGCATTTTCTTCACACTTTTTCGAATATTTTCGAATATTTCACATCATTTTTCGAATATTTTCGAACGTTTTCGAACGTTTTTGAGCGCTTTTTTCTTGCCTATTTTACCCAACCCCTACAACTTAACAAACCAACCCCCGTTTTTACCCCAAAAATCAACGTTACCCCCGAAAAACAACCTCAAAAACCCCTATTTTTCCCCTAATCAGGATAATTTTAGTCCTTAATCCTGAAAGGGCTTAGACACCTCACTCCCTTGCCCGTAGAAATAAAGGAAAGCATCTCGGTTTGACAAAATGCTGCTGCACTTAATTGCTGAGGCGACCCATTATCATCGCAGGTACAGCTTTAGCATCGCTTGTCAGCGTCGCTGGGTCCGAGGCCTTCGCGGATTCTCTTCTTCTATAAGTGCCTCCTGCACTCCTGTGCCTTCCGTGGGCGTCAATCCTCCGCTTCGTCTTTGCTCAGCGTTGAGCATGCTCCTTCGTGTCCCCCTCACTCTTCTTGTTCCCTGCTCAAGGAAGCGCATCCGTTTCAACTGCTCTTCCATTCTTTGGACCACTCTCTCCATCCGCTTCTGCCTGCTTAGCAATAGCCCGTCAATCGCTGCGGTCGTCTTTTTCGCTCCTTCCTCAACAGCAAGCTTTCGTATGTAGATGAGGTCTGCCTTGACTGGCTCTTGCACCGCTTTTGCCAGACTTATCCTGTTTTCAACTCCCGTCTTCAGCCACTCACTTGCCTGTATCTCATTTTTGCCCCCTACGCCCGCCAATGCTCTCTCCGGAGCTATGGCCGGACTTTCCACTCCCGTACCCGTAAATCCGCCTTGCTCTCTCGTATCTTCTCTGGTCAGCCGTCCTCCGCTCCGCCTTTCTTCCCAGGCCTTTCGCCTTTCCTCAGGGTCAAGCCCGCTCCTTCGTTGTCCACTGGTTCCTCTTGACCCTTGCCCGCCGAAGCGCATCCTTCTCGTTTCTTCTTCCATTGTTTTGACAAGTGTCTTTAATCGCTCCTGCCTGCTCAGCAGCAGGTCATCAATCGCCTTCGTCGTCTTTTTCGCCTTTTCTTCGATTGCGACCTTGCGTATGAAACTAATCTCTATCTTTACCTGCATTTCCACGGCTGTTGCGAGCTTTATTCTATTATCAACTCTTGTCTGCAGCCACTCGCGCACCTCATATCGGCTGCGCCTGTCCACCTGGGTCAATGCTTTTTCCAGGCCTTCAAACGCCTTGATGCGGGCTCTAATCTCGTTCGGGTCAGCAAGTATATCTACCTCAGCTCTCGATTTGACGTTAGTTATCTCTCTGGGTTGCGCGTATCCCGCCCTGGTTGTTTCCTCCGGCCTTGGTCGGAGAGGAGAAATCCTGTCCGGTGTCCCGGCGGTGGTGGTCTCTTTGGCCACGTGCTTGCGCGACAGTTCGGCGATTCGACTGTCTTTGGCCATCGCCACCGCAGTTCCGCCCATGAGGTTTCTCGAACCCACATCAGCACCGTTGAAGACAAGCACTTCGCACATATCGTAATGGCCACGCACGGCCGCGTAGTGCAGCGGTGTATTGCCGTTCCCGTCCCTCGCGTTAACATTGGCACCGCCGCCAATAAGAAGTTCGGCCGCCTTCTTTTGCCCACTCTGGACTGCATAAAACAGGGGTGTATACCCCGTCATGTCTCTTGCGTTGACATCGGCACCGCTTGAGATGAGTAATTGCACTTGCTCGACGTCACCAGCCATAGCAGCATCGTGCAGGGACTTATTTGCTTTCTCCTCATTTTCCGCGGCAAATGCGGCAGTGAGGCCGAGCGACGCTATCAGCAAAATCGATATTGAAATAACCCAACGTTTCACGATATATCCTCCGAAATGTAATAATGTCAAATTCGGTTAACAGCCGGCCTTAACCCGGCCGACCGAACTACAGATATACCCATTATACAGGAAATGTTTGATTTCTTACATCAAAATTATCACAATTCAAGTTTTTTACTGCCGCTTTTAAACTTGCTCCAAAGATACCAAGCCGATGTTTTCTGCAATTCTATCGAATTCGTCCAGAGAGTAAAATTCGATGATTATCTTGCCTCTTTGGCCATTTTTGCGGGTCTCAATGCTTACCCTTGTGCCGAGCTGACTGCTGAGCTTGGTTTCCAGGTCCAGGATGTGGGCCGGTTTCGAGCGGGCAGTTGTCCTGGCTTGCTCTGTGCCTGTAAGGTATTTTCGGACAAGTCTTTCGACTTCACGGACGCTGAGCCGGCCTGCCATTGCTCGATTGGCCAGCTTCCGGCGAAGCTCGTCGGTAGGCAGGGCAAGTATCGCACGGGCGTGGCCCATATTCAACTGGCGATGGACTAACATTTGCTTGATTTCGTCCGGTAAGTCCAGCAGCCGCAAGTAGTTAGCGATAACGGAGCGGTCCTCACCAAGCCGCTGGGCAGCTTCGGCCTGGGTTAGAGAGAAGGTATTGAAGTAGTTTTGATATGCCTTTGCGCGTTCGATGGGATTGAGGTCGGTTCGGTGAATGTTCTCGATTAGCGCCAGCTCAAGCAGTTGCTGGTCGGTTGCCTGCCGAATTAGGGCGGGTATGGTTGTCAGAGAAGCTAATTGGGCGGCCCGGAATCGGCGTTCGCCGGCAATTAGCTGGTATCCCGACTCGGCCGGGCGAACAATAATTGGCTGAATCACGCCGTTGGCTCTGATAGACTCGGCCAAATCTGCCAGCTCCTGTTCATCCCATACCGTTCGTGCCTGATACGGATTCGGCGATATCGCTTCGATACTAATTTCCTTTAGCGAATCGCGTAACTCTTTGTCTGGCGGGAATTTAGGGTTTATCGCCGGTTCGGGCGATACCTGATTTGCCTCTGCGGCGCCGAGTGTTATCGGACTTAGAAGCGACTGCAACCCCCTGCCGAGACGTTTTGGTTTTTCTTTTTTTTTGTTGGTCATATAAGCGCTCCTTCACAAAATATTAGGAATCCTGTTTTCCTTTGCCTGCTTTTAGCCGGCGTTCAGGCGTTAGCCCAAATGATATTTCGGTATTTTCACTGGAAATTCTGCAACTTTACCGGATTAAAAAGAGTTTTTTGGGAAAAAAGTTTCACGTGAAACAATGGGAAAGAAAGCGAGCATTACCCGCAAAGCTGTTTTATTGTCTTAGGGTTGGTGTGTGCTCATAGGAGGATAGAGAGAAAATGTTAAATAAGAAGAAGTTGCTTGTGGTTGATGAAGTCAGCTAAACAACCTTCAAACAATGGCGAAATATCCGGGCTGGGTGTTTGTCGCAGTTTCCCTGTGCCTGGCGCCTTACGGAGTATAACGGGAACCATCCTTTCCACAAAGCCAGCTTTTGCGATGTGATACAGGGCGAGTAGCTTTGGAAGAGCTGTACTGTGATGCGGCTTGATATGAAGAGGTATTCGTAAGTCGGTGCAAGAACGACCAAATCGGCAGTGTTTGCCTGACGTTTATTGCGGGGTGTACGTTGTCCGGTTGCATTTTAGAGAACGCAAGCAGAGTCATTTGATTCGGCTGGATGTTTGGAGAGTCAAGTCGGCCTGGGCAAAACGTTTCACGTGAAACGAAAAAGTAGCGAACAGCGTTTAGCATACAGCGGACAGGAAAAGAAGCAAGGCAAGAATAATTGAGAATATAGAATGATGAATCGCGAGGACGCAGGAGGGATTCAATTAAAGGTCGTAAATTGGAAAATTAACAAAATGGCAGCAGGGAATTGTTAGTTGGAAATACACCAAACGAAGTGAAGGCGGATAGCAGCTATCGCTTAGAAAGCTGCATCGCGGTGTGTATATTGTGTATCGGGTATATCGACAGTTATGAGCACATAGAACGAAGAGGGTTTTGAGTCATCCATCGAATACCATAAAAGCTCGGGTGGGAAAATTAGCCGCGATAGATGAGAGGAAAAAACAGCAGGAGTGTAGTTGTTTGTAACACGATAAATGCGGGTCAGTAGAGGCGGTTCGCGAACCGCCCCTAATCAGCCATCAAAGTAGATGTTATACCAATCACAGTTAAAGATTGCCGATAGAATCAGACATAGTGCTGAGTGGAAGGGCCTGGATTCCTGCTCCGTCTAAAGCCGGATCTTCGATTTCGCAGGAATGACAGGCTCAGGCAATCGGCAATTACTAAATAGAATCGGTATTACAGAGTAGCAGGTCATGTGAACACTTCTATCTTGTTTTTGGATTCCCGCTCTCGCGGGCAAGAATATCTGGTTGCATACGTTAGTCCTTTGTGTTATAAACGTTTGTTTGGAAACACGGCCAGGATGGCCGTGCCACAGTTTGGAACGAAATAGATGGAAGTTGCGGAATTAAGAACAGCGATATCAAAGTTGCGGGCCCGGGTTGATAAAATCCGGGACTGGCTTTGACCTGTCCGATAAAAAATCTCAGTTCAAAAAGCTCGAAAAGAAGATGTCCGGGGCGGGTTTCTGGGACAATCCCGATACAGCACAACGAGTAGTTTCTCAATTAAGCGGGCTTAAATCGGTGATTGAGCCGATGGAAGAGCTTCAGTGCGAGGCCAATGATTTGGCGGAGCTTTTCGAGATGGCGGCGGCTGAGTTAGATAAAGAAGAATTGGCACAATTAGAAGAAGATTTGGGCGAGCTGGTAAAACAATGCGAGCAAATCGAACTGGCCGGGCTGTTGTGCAGGCCCAACGATATGAAGAGTTGCTTTTTCAGTATTCACGCAGGGGCCGGTGGAACAGAAAGCTGCGACTGGGCAAATATGCTGCTGAGGATGTACACGCGTTATTTTGAGATGAAAAAATACAAATTCCGGGAACTTGATATTACGCCCGGGGAAGAGGTGGGCGTGCGGTCGGTGACGCTGCGGGTCAGCGGGCCTTTTGCCTACGGCAAGCTTTCGTGCGAGACGGGGGTGCATCGGCTGGTTAGAATAAGTCCGTTCGATTCGCAGAAACGGCGGCATACGAGTTTTGCGGCGGTGGACTGCGTTCCGGAATTTGATGATGATATCGATATTGAAATAAACGAAGGAGACCTCAGGATTGATTTTTACCGGGCGAGTGGTGCCGGCGGACAGCACGTGAATAAGACCAGCTCGGCGGTGCGGATTACACACGAGCCGACCGGTATTGTAGTGCAATGCCAGAATGAAAGGAGCCAGCATAAAAACAGGGCAGAGGCGATGAAGGTGCTCAAGGCAAGACTCTATATGCGCGAGCAGCAGAAGCGCGATGCCGAAGTCGCAAAGCTGTACGGCGATAAGGGCGAAATCGCCTGGGGAAACCAGATACGCAGCTATGTAATGCAGCCATATCAGATGGTTAAGGACCATCGAACCGAGTTTCAAACGGGTAATGTGGCGGCGGTGTTGGACGGAGAGCTCGACGGATTTATCGAAAGTTATCTGCAGCACCGGGTAAAGAAAAAACATTAGCCACAGAGAACACAGAGGAAATAAAAGTAAAAAGGATAAAGGTCATAAAATAATGAAAGAGATTATTGAGGTTGAACTGAAAACGCGGAAGGTTGATTTTAGCAAATGCGAAACAGGGCTGCTTGCGGTAGGGCGATTCAGCGACGCCAAAGTATTAGACAAGCTGAGCGGAGAGCTTAACAGCAGGCTTGACGGTGCGATTGAGCGATTGATTAAATTGGGTGATTTCAAGGGAAAAGAGGGGACGAGCGCAATTGTTTACGGCAACGGCAAGATAGGCGCCAAGCGGGTTCTGCTGGTCGGTTTGGGTGAAAAGAAAAAGGCAACGCTTGATACCATTCGCAAGGCGGCGGCTAACGTGGCGAATAAAGCGGTAGCAATGAAAGTAGAAGCCATCAGTCTGGCGCTGCACAAAGCGTTTGGGGGGCGGTTTGATTTGTCTGCGATGGGCAGGGCTATGGGGGAGGGGGCATATTTCGGCAGCTATCGCTATGATGAGTTTGTTACTGAGGACGAAAAGGGGCGATTAGATTCGCTCGGCGTTGAGGTGATTGATTCTGATTCTGCGAAAACAAACAAGTTAAACAAAGGAGCTTTAAGTGGGGCTGTTATCGGCAGAGCGCAAAGTTACGCCCGGACGTTGATGAATCGGCCGGCCAACGTAATGAATCCGGCCAAGCTGGCGGCTGCTGCAAAAGAGATGGCTCGTGGTTGTGAGAGATTGAGCTGTACGGTTTTTGATGAAAAGCAGTTAGCTGCAAAGGGTATGGGAGGTGTGCTTGCGGTGGGGTCCGGCTCACAAAATAGGCCGAGATTTATTGTTTTGAAGTACAGTCCCGCGAGTAGAGCCGCAAGCAGACTGCCAACGGTTGGTCTGGTTGGCAAGGCGATAACTTTCGACTCCGGGGGGATAAGCATTAAGCCGGCAGCCAATATGGAGCAGATGAAACTGGATAAGACCGGCGGCATTGCCGTGTTGGGGACAATGAAAGCGGTGGCGGAATTGGGACTGCCGGTCAATGCTTACGGGATAATTCCGGCGGCGGAGAATTTGCCGAGCGGGACAAGCTATCGGCCCGGTGACATTATTACAACTTTCAGCGGTAAAACCGTTGAGGTTCAGAATACCGATGCCGAAGGAAGGATGATACTGTGCGACGGGCTTCACTACGCCGTCAAGCAAAACTGTGATATTATCATTGATATAGCGACGTTGACCGGCGCCTGCAAGGTTGCGCTTGGCACCTATATGGCCGGTCTGATGGGCAACGATGAGAGACTGATAAAACAATTGCGAAGAGCGGCAGAGGACAGCGGTGAGAAGGTCTGGCCTATGCCGAGCGGTGATGAGTATGCAGAAGAGATGAAGAGCAAGATGGCTGACTTGAAAAATATCGGCAGTAAATGGGGCGGAGCCTGCACGGCGGCTGCGTTTTTGAGGCAGTTTGTGGGTGGTGCGAAATGGGCGCATCTGGATATTGCGGGGATGGAGGTGTTCGAGAAGGCCACGGAATTTTCAGCAGAAGGCTCGAGTGGATTCGGTGTGCGATTATTAGCCGCTTATCTTATGAATCTGGCGGGAAAGTGAAAGCCGAGGGACGATGGACGGGCGGAGCCATCCCCAAACAAGTTTGAGGCTGCCACCCAACCGAACAAGGAATAACGAATGATGAAGTTGAGATTGCCACGGCCTGCTTTGCAGGCCTCGCAATGACAATTTTTAGAATAGATTCCTCGACTCCGCGATGCTGCGCTCGGAATGACGGGGCGTGAGGTGCGGACGAAAGACGATGGACGAGACACGAATTTGTACGAATTGCGAAAGAAGGCAGGAAGATGAATGATAAAGTCAAAACGAGTGTAGATACCAAAAGGATTGAGAAAGCGGTTACGGAAATACTTTTAGCGGTTGGTGAAGACGCCGGGCGAGAGGGGCTAAAGGGGACGCCAGGGCGGGTGGCAAGGATGTATGCTGAACTTTTAGGCGGGATGCACGAGGACCCTAAACAGCATCTTCGCAGTGTGTTTACCGAGAACTATGACGATATAGTTTTGCTGCGTGACATACCTTTTTACAGTATCTGCGAACATCATCTGATGCCGTTCATCGGGTCGGCTCATGTTGCGTATTTGCCGACGGGGACGGTGCTCGGTGTCAGCAAATTGGCTCGTATTGTGGATTGTTTTGCGCGGCGACTGCAGACTCAGGAGCGGCTTACGTACCAGATAGCTGATTTTATAATGAACAGCTTAAAACCACAGGGCGTTGCGGTGGTGCTGGAAGCGTCCCATAGCTGTATGACCATTCGTGGTATAAAGAAGCCCGGCTCGATAATGGTGACATCGGCACTTCGCGGGATATTTAAGAGAGACCCGAAGAGCCGAAACGAGGTTTTGAGTTTGATATATAAGTAGAAAGTAAAAATGGATACTCGATACTCGATGCTCGTAAGAACAGAAAAATCGAGTATCGAAGAAGGATTTTTGTTTATGCATAAGGCGGGGAGGCAGGTGCGGTTTTCGATTAATCCTTTTTTACCGAGGGACAGTTTGGGCTTTAATTCGTTTGCATCCAGGCCGGCTGGTGAAGGGTTATCGATATTTTTCGAGTTATGTGTGGAGGTGGCCGGTGAGGTTGAGCCGGCTACGGGGTTTGTTGTTAACGTAATCGATATTGACAAGGGTGTTGGCGAATATGTCGTGCCGGTTTTTGCCGAGCGGATAAGGGAAGATTTTCGGCAGGGCAGGCATATCGGGTTTTTCGAAATAGCTGAACTTTTAAGGTCGGCCTGGGGCCAATTAGCTGATAAGTTCGGGTCGGCGAGGTTGAGCAAATTGAGTTTGAAACTGAATCCTTTCAGGCAGGTAATGATAGATTCAAAGGATTTCGAGATGATTTATTTTAGCGAGAAATTTGAATTTGCTGCGACGCACAAGCTCTGGAACGATGATTTTTCCGAGGAGCGCAATTTTGAGGTTTTCGGCAAATGCGCGAACCCCGCCGGTCACGGTCACAACTACGTTGTTGAGGTTACGATAAAGAGGCCGGCAGGCGGGAATGGCTTTTGTATTGGTGATTTTGAAAGAATAGTGAACGATGAGCTTATAAAAGTTGTTGACCATAAGAATTTGAATGCCGACGTTGCCGAGTTTCGCAAGACCAATCCGACCGTTGAAAATATCGCGGCTTTTGCGTGGGATAAGCTGGTGGGTAAATTTGGTGCAGTCCGGCAAAATGCCGGACTGCATTGCATTACGGTGTGGGAAACCGATAAGACGTATTGCTCATATTACGGATAGCGATAAAAGTCAGGCCACGAAGACACCAAGACACGAAGTAAACAAAGAATATCGAATCCGTCCCGTCTGAAGCCGGGCCGGATCTGGACGGCATCGAACAAGTGAAATTTCAAGGGAAGGGCTGATAAAAAACCCGTTTTTGGCATTTTAAGAACGGCAGCTTCAAATAAATGCGTGCCTCGTATCTCGCCTCACGCTTCCAAAGGCCGGTAGTTCTGCATTATGAACTTATCGGGCTTTGAGAGCGTATAATTTTCATCGCAAGATCGGCTGATACCAGATATCGGAGGTTTCCCGAAAGACATGTGAAAGCAAAGGTCCGGAGACAGCGGAGCTTTGTCTTTACTCAAGCTATGTTCTTTATTTGCCGATACTTATGTTATATGAAGGCCGGCGGTCAAATCCGTATATTATGACTGCTTAAAGACAGTATCCCCAAAAGGTTAGATGCAGCGCTCGGGCTGTGTTTATTTTTATTGCAGCCGACGGGGACGGAGTCTGTCAAAATTGACTATTGATTATTTGCTATTGGGTCTAATATGAGCGTATTAGTTACAGGGGGGGCAGGTTTTATCGGCTCTCATCTTGCGGAACGGCTGCTGAAAGAGGGTAATAAGGTGGTCGTTGTTGATAATCTCAGCACGGGCAGTTTAAGAAATATTGAAGGTTTCAAAAACAAGGGCGACTTTGATTTTGTTGAGGGCGACATCCGCAATGCTGAGCTGATGGATGCACTGGTAAAGCAGTGCGAAGTTGTTTTTCATCTGGCTGCGGCTGTCGGTGTCAAGCTGATAGCTGACAGGCCGGTGCACACGATAGAAACAAATATTGGCGGTACTGAAGTGGTGCTGGACGCCGCCAATAAGTTCGGCAAAAAGATTCTGATTGCTTCAAGCAGCGAAATCTACGGCAAAAGCGAAGCAGTTCCCTTCTGCGAAGACGACGATATTGTGCTTGGCAGCACAAGTTTATCCCGGTGGTCGTATGCCTGCAGTAAGGCGATAGACGAATTTTTGGGTCTGGCTTTTTATCAACAGTATGGCCTGGGCGTGGTAATCGGGAGGTTCTTTAACACGATTGGGCCGAGGCAAACGGGTCAATACGGAATGGTGGTACCTCGATTCGTTCAAAGGGCTTTACGGAATGAGCCGGTTTTGATATATGGTACCGGCCGGCAAAGGCGATGCTTTTGTTACGTGTGCGACCTTGTCGAGGCGGTTATCGAGCTGATGAATTGCGAGCAGACAATAGGGAAGGTATATAATATCGGCTCGGCCGAAGAGATTAGTATCGAGGGCCTTGCCGACAAAATTATTGAAATGACGGGCAGCAAAAGCAAGAAGGAGTTTGTTCCCTACGAGGTTGCTTACGGAAGGCCTATTGAGGACATGATGCGGCGGATGCCGAGCCTGGAGCGGATCAAAGAAACAATCGGGTGGGAGCCCAAAACGGGGCTGACCGAAATGCTTCAGGTTATTATCGAAAGCGAAAAAATTAAAACGAAAAACGTAAAACCATAGCGTAAAATTCAAAAAGAGATTCTTCGCTGCACTCAGAATGGTATGATGGTTAAGAAGGATATTTAGAATAACCGTTTGTTAAAAGAGGCGGCATTATGAAGAAGGCGTTGATTACCGGTATTACAGGGCAGGATGGTTCATATCTTGTGGAACTGCTGTTGGAAAAGGGTTATCAAGTCTGGGGTATTATACGGCGAAGCTCATCATTTCACACAGGCAGGATCGACCATCTGTATAAAGACCCCCATAAACAGCCGCCGCTGAGGCTGGTGTACGGGGATTTGACAGACGGCGGTAACCTGTCAACCATTATTAACGAGATCAAGCCGGATGAGATTTATAACTTAGGGGCGCAAAGTCATGTGCGGGTAAGTTTTGATACGCCCATTTATACGGTCGATACGGATGGGCTTGGGACGCTTCGGCTGCTTGAGGCGGTTCGTTCGAGTGATAAGCCGGCAAAGTTTTTTCAGGCCTCCAGCAGTGAGATGTACGGCAAGGCCGTTGAAACACCGCAAACAGAAAAGACACCGTTTTATCCGCGCAGCCCGTACGGCTGTGCGAAGGCTTACAGCTTCTGGCAGACGGTGAACTACCGAGAAGCATACGGTCTGTTTGCGTGTAATGGAATTTTGTTTAATCACGAATCACCGAGACGCGGCGAGACGTTTGTTACGAGAAAAATTACGCGAGCGGCAACGCGAATCAAATTAGGGCTTCAGGATAAATTGTATCTGGGTAATCTCGATGCAAAGCGCGACTGGGGATTTGCCGGTGATTATGTGGAAACTATGCGGCTTATGCTGCAGCAGGACCAACCTGATGACTATGTGATAGCAACGGGCGATACGCATTCGGTGCGTGAGTTTTTGGATGAGGTGTTTGGGTATCTTGATTTGGATTGGCAGAAGCACGTTGAGATTGACCGACGGTATTTCAGGCCGAGCGAAGTTGACTGTTTGATGGGTGATGCGAGCAAGGCACGAAAGGTTCTCAAATGGGAGCCAAAGGTGGGCTTTAAAGAGCTTGCGCGAATGATGACCGATGCCGATATGGAAATCGCCAGGCGTGAAAAAATAATTAAAGAGCACGAGGGGGGATAAAAGTGGGCGGTTTTTTTGAGGACAGAAGAGTTGTTGTTACCGGCGGGGCCGGCTTTCTCGGCAGTTATGTTACTGAAAGGCTGCAAAAACGCGGCTGCAAAGACATTCTGGTGCCCAAAATTGAAGACTATGACCTGGTTAGCATAAATGATACTGTTCGGATGTATGACGATATGAAGCCGGATATTGTCATTCACCTGGCGGCGGTTGTGGGGGGAATTGGAGTGAATCGTGAGCATCCGGGCGAGTTTTTTTATAAGAACCTGATGATGGGTGTTCAGCTCATAGAGGAGGGCCGAAGGCGAAATATTGAGAAATTTGTGGCAATCGGTACGGTTTGTGCATATCCGAAATTTACGCCGGTGCCGTTTAAGGAAGATGACCTTTGGAACGGATATCCGGAGGAGACGAACGCGCCATACGGGCTGGCTAAAAAGATGCTGCTGGTGCAATCGCAAGCTTACCGTGCCGAATATGGTTTTAATTCGATATTTCTTTTGCCGGTAAATCTTTACGGGCCTGGTGACAATTTTGACCCTGCGAGCAGCCATGTGATACCTGCGTTGATAAAGAAATGCGTTGATGCTGTCGAGGCAGGTCTAAATTATATCGAATGCTGGGGAACGGGCAGTGCGTCGCGCGAGTTTATTTACGCTGCTGACGCCGCTGAGGGAATCTTGCTGGCGACGGAACATTTCAATGGGCCTGAGCCGGTCAATGTCGGAGCGGGATTTGAAATAACGATAAAGGAGCTTGTTAAAAAAATTGCCGCCCTTACAGGCTTTAAGGGTAAGATTCGGTGGGACAGCTCCAGGCCGAATGGTCAACCGCGGCGATGCCTTGATACCTCCCGCGCCAGGAAACTTTTTGGTTTTGAAGCAAAAACACCATTCGACGAAGGGCTGAAAGCCACCGCCGATTGGTATATTAAAACAAGGAAAGTCTGCAATAGAAATAGATAGCGTGAAAATCAGTCAGTTTTAGTAAGGAAATATAAAGATGGACAAAGAGACTTTGAATGTTGCAGTTGTTGGGGCCGGCTATTGGGGTAAGAATCTTGTCCGCAATTTTGCCGCAGCTAAAAGATGCAATTTGAAATACGTCTGCGACCTGGATGAGAAGCTGCTGGCTGTCGAAAAAAAGAGATTTCCTTTTATTAAGACCTCAACCAAGCTGGAGGAGGTTCTGGGGGAAGCGCAAGTTGATGCGGTGGTAATTGCCACTGGTGTTCCCACTCATTTTGGAATTGCCCAAAAGTCTTTAGAGGCCGGTAAGCATACTTATGTTGAGAAGCCGTTGACCTTAAAAGCCGATGACGCCAGGGTGTTGGTTGAGCTTGCGAAGGAAAAGGGGCTGAAATTGATGGTAGGTCATTTGCTGGAGTATCATCCGGCGGTGAGTTATCTTAAGGAGACGATAGACAAGGGCGAGATTGGTCAACCTTATTATATGTATACTCAGCGGGTCAATTTGGGTGTTGTTCGTCAAAATGAGAACGCGTGGTGGTCACTGGCGCCGCATGATATTTCGATTGTCTGCTATCTGCTTGGCTCCGAGCCGGTATCGGTGGCGGCACACGGGCAGTGCTATCTGCAGAAGGACATTGAAGACGTGGTCTTTGCCACGATTAAATTTGCGGATGGGAAAACGGCAAATATTCACTGCAGCTGGCTTGACCCTCACAAAATCAGGAAGATGACGGTCGTTGGTTCCGAGAAAATGGTAACGTTTGACGATATGGAAGCCACGGAGAAGATTCGGATGTACGACAAAGGTGCGGCGATAAAGCATGATATAACTACATCATACGCGGACATAATATCGCTGCGATTCGGTGATATAGTGATTCCGAAGGTTCCGGGCGGCGAACCGCTTGCGCTGGAATGCACACATTTTATAGATTGCGTGCTTGACGGCAAGCCGATACGCAGTAACGGTATTGACGGCTTGCGGGTTGTTCAAGTTTTGGAGGCGGGGCAGAAGTCATTAAAGAGTAATGGTGAGCCCATTAATCCTGGGGATTTTTGATGAGCCGGAAGAAAGATTATTTTGTGCATGAGTCGGCGTATGTTGACGAGCCGTGCGAAATCGGCAAGGGGACGAAGATATGGCATTTTTCGCACATAATGAAGGGCGCCAAGATTGGTGAGAACTGTATATTCGGCCAGAATGTAAATGTTGCCGGGGGGGTGGTTATCGGCAACAATGTCAAGGTTCAAAATAATGTTTCGATTTACACGGGTACGATTATCGAGGATGACGTTTTTCTTGGGCCGAGCTGTGTTTTGACAAATGTTACAAATCCGCGGTCGCAGATTGTGCGGCATAATCTTTATGAAAAGACGGTCTTTCGTCGTGGAGTGACTGTTGGAGCGAACGCGACTATTGTCTGCGGCATTGAACTTGGTCGGTATTCGTTTGTTGCCGCCGGTGCGGTAGTGACCGAGGATGTTCCGGACTATGCTCTGATGATGGGTGTCCCGGCGAAGCGGGCCGGCTGGATAAGCCGACACGGTATTCCGCTGCCGCCGGCGGATGCCGAGGGTATTATGGTTTGTCCGGAGAGCGGCTACCGTTATAAGGAAGTTGAGCCGGGGGTGGTCAGGTGTCTCGATTTGGATGAAGAGGCTGCTCTGCCGCCGGATAAAGCCATCGGCACAGTTTCCTACCCTGACCTTAAGAGAAAATAAACAACCCTCTTTACACAAATCAGGAGAACAAATATGCAGGTGCCTCTATTGGATTTGAAAGCACAGTATGCGACCATAAAAGATGAGGTTTTAGCAGCCGTTTCGGAAGTCCTTGAATCTCAGCGCTGCATTGGCGGCCCGAAAGTGGCCGAGCTGGAAGAGAAAATAGCGGCGATAAGCGACAGCAGGTTCGCGGTCGGTACTTCCAGCGGTACGGATGCAATTTTGAACAGTCTGATGAGTTTGGATATCGGCGCCGGTGACGAGGTTATTACGACGCCGTTCACGTTTTTTGCTACGGTCGGTTGTATTACCCGCACCGGTGCCAAGCCGGTATTCGTGGATATCGACCCGAGGACTTTCAATATCGACCCGGCGCTTATCGCCTTGGCGGTTACGGAAAAGACAAAAGTGATTATGCCGGTTCATTTATTCGGGCAGATGGCTGATATGGACCCGATTATGGAGATTGCGGATAAATATAATCTTGCGGTTATTGAGGATGCGGCCCAGTCGATTACGAGTACGTACAAGGGCAGGAAGGCAGGGAGTATCGGGACGGCTGGGTGTTTTAGTTTTTTTCCGAGCAAGAACTTAGGCGGCATCGGTGACGGTGGTATGATTGTTACTAATGATGAGCAGCTTTATGAACGTCTTTTTGTTATGCGCAATCACGGCAGCAAGCCGAAATACTATCATAAATACATTGGCGGCAATTTTCGTCTCGATGCTATACAGGCGGCGGCACTTTTAGTCAAGCTGCCGCATTTGAATGAGTGGTCGCAGGGACGCAGGCGTAATGCGGCCTATTACGGAAAGAGATTTGCGGGGACGGTTGTAAAAACGCCCTATATCAATCCTGATTGTGTAACTATCTATAACCAGTATGTGATTCGCGTTCCGAGGCGGGATGAAGTTGCGGCGCATTTGAGCGAGAAGAATATCGGCTGTGCAATATATTATCCGGTGCCGTTACACCTGCAGGAGTGTTTCAGTTATCTGGGGTATAAAGAGGGGGATTTTCCTGAGTCTGAAAAGGCGGCAAAAGAGGTGCTGGCTATCCCGGTTTATCCGGAGTTGACGGATGAGCAGCTCCAGTACGTTGCGAGCGAGATAGAGGAGTTCGTAAAATAGATGGCTAAATGGCTGCACAAAATGAAACAGATAGGGCTTAAATACCGTTTGATTGTTTTGGCACTGATTGCGATAAGCTTACTTCCCATTGCTCTTTGCACCTTTTGTTTTGGGCGAAAAGCCGAGGGTGAGAAAGATGCCGGCAGCAGTGAAGCCGGTGGTCGGCTTATACCGATTAGTCAGCTTCAAATGCCTGTAGAATTAGCCGAAGAAGTAGAAATAAAATCTCAGGCATTCCTGAAATTTTTCAAGACGCCCACGCAGCAATTCATCCCCCTGATCTTTTCTGCAATGGTGCATGATATTCGAGATTCAGAAAAGCTTGAAGCCCTTCGTCAGCGTGGGATAATTCTTTTTCATAAATACGCCGGCAGGCAATCCGTAGAGAATGCTATGATGGATTTGCGTTCTGCCCAAAAAGCAGGAGTGGCTGTTTTACAGAATCTTCCCAGGACATACCTTGATAAAAGCAAGGCCATCTATAATGCAACAGACAGCCCCCATCTCAATGCAAAGGAAATAAAATTTTGGCAGCGACACATCTCAGCGTTAGCGGGTAATGGTCAAATACTTGTCTGGTATCTGCCAGAGGAGGCGAAGGCAAAGGAGCTCAACAAACTGGAGCAGATTGGCAATATTATCCGTGCTACGGACGACAAAAAGCGACCACTTATTACCTATGTTGTGAATTGGCGCGCGAAGTATTTAAAACGGGTGAATAGTATTACTGATGCGGTGGTGTTCGGGTTTTATCCGAATTATTACGGCGTAAAGCCCCGGATAGAGATTAAGCGAAGAATTGAACACGCTTATAAAAGCGGTGTCTCGGTGGTGATTGCAGCACTTGAAGCATTTAAGGGGAAAGCGGGTTGGCCGAGACCTAAAGATGTACGTTTCGATGCGTATCTGGCATTGATCAGCGGTGCCAAAGGGATAATGTGGTATTGTTATGCCCAGGCGAAGCAACGACCGCAGCTCCTGGAAGCGGTTCTTGAAGTGGCTACCGAACTTAACGGCCCGGAGCGTCTTGGAGAAGTTCTTCTGCTGGGCAAGGAGCCGAGGTTGCTTGGCTGCAAAACGGTTAAAGGGCATACATATTTTCATGATGATTATATATATGGGACAAGCGTTAGAACACCGCTAAAACTTAGTTCAATTCAATGGACAGCTCGTGAATATGAAAAATATTTGTACATCTTTGCGGTGAATACAGCTCAGGAACTTGGAGCCGTAGATGATGGTGGAAAAGCGTGTACGGTAGAAGTTGAGTTTGGCCCTGTTAGTAGCGTATCATCCGGGGTTCACGTTATAAGCGAAGGGCGTACAATAAACTTATCGGGTGGTTATTTTGCAGACAGTTTTGAGCCTTTGGGGACGCATATATACAAGGTAAGAATAGATTAGATATATTGCTCCGGTATTTTTCGGAAATTGAACACGAAAATCAGAAATTAAGGTGGTGATAAACAGAATATGTCTTATGAAGCGGTAACAAAATATACGGAAGATGGCTTACTGGGGCCGGATGCCATCTACGAGGAAGACAGCTTTGGCCAGGTTGGCAAGCGTGATGGGTGGTTAGCTGCTCTGTTATTCTTTTCACTAATCTTCGGACCACGGACGCCAGCTCGGGTTTTGCTCCCACCCATGCGATTTGCTGATGTCGTAATAGTTTGCCTGGTGCTGAGCAGGTGGATAAAGTCAACCCGGCTTTATGGCGGGTTTGTGTTTTCGTACCGTAACCGTCTTTTCAGCTGGTTTATGCTGGTGATGGCATTACTATTGTTGTTTTCGACAATGATAAATGTAGCTGCAGGCCGATACCCATTCTTCACAAAGGACTTTTATCAACCGATTGTCTTTATACGCATGATATTTATAGCTGCTATTATGGCTTCGTTAAACTTTGGCGAAAAGCAAATCAAACAATTAGCGAGGGGTATCCTAATTATTTCGTTAATGTCTGTCATACTGGCGTTTATTCAACGATTTAGATATTGGTATGTGTCCGGATTAGTGGAGCGTTTTTATGCGGTAAAATGGACTGCACTTGAAGAAAAGGGCATAGGCGCAAGAGTAGTTGGGACCTTTGGCAATCCTAATCATTTCGGTCTGTGTTTGGTTATGCTGGCTGTCGTATCGCTGGCAATTGCCATAAATATGAAGGGATTAACAAGATTGCTGGCGATAGGCATATTCACAGGTCTGGGCGCAGCTATACCCATAACAACAGGTTCAAGAACGGCAGTTATTGCTTTTGTAATGGTAACCGGGATTTTGATACTATTATCACTTCGTGGCCGGTCCCGAATACCGGCTGCCGTATTTATGATATTGATGTTTGGTACGTTCGTTTTTGTTCGCACACATCTTCGTGAACTACCGTTGCACCCCAGAATGGTAGAGATTATTGGTGGGGATGAGAAGGCAAGAACAATAAATGAAAGATTACACGCCAGATATTTATTGTGGCAGAGAAGTTTGAGGGAGGCCAAAGAATCTATTGTTTTTGGTGTAGGCATGAGCAAACTGGGCTGGCAAGTTACCGATAACGGCTACATTATTACGCTGCTTCGTACCGGAATAATAGGCTTAGGCGTTTACCTTTTGATGCTCCTGTCCTTGTTCATTCGGGGTATAAAAGCGCTTCATATAGAGAAAAGGCCGTTTCAGAGGACGGTGCTCTTAACGTCTTTTATAGTGTTGATTAACCATATTATTTTTGAATTGACGGGGGATTTTTTCTGGGGCGTGCAATACAGTGCGATATTTGCAGCATTCATGGGACTGCTGTGCGGTTTATCCAGACAGGCACTGGAAGAAAACTATTATCAAGATGAAGAATATTACGAGGATTCCGATGGGGATATAGCATGAAAAGGAACAAGCAAATGATAGACAAGGACAAATTATTATTTCGTCGTCAATATGTTCTCGGCCCACGTTTTGTGGAGGATCTTATATCATGGAAAAAGATTAAAGTTAATAGTTCTATATTTTTAACGGTTCATCCCGACTTGCAAACAGAGCAGGTTGTCTACAACGGTAACTCAATAACGCTGTTAGGTTACATTTTGGACCCTCATGAACCTTTATCGAGCAATTCTGATATAATTAATAGGATGATTCGGCAAGTTAGCTCTGCTGACGACGTTTTCAGCTATGTTGATAGTATGGGCGGAAGGTTTGTGATTGTCTTAGATTATGACAATAATTTAAGAATATTTAGTGATGCAGCCGGTTTGAGACAAGTCTTTTATACAAAGGATTCTTCCAATGCCGTGTGGTGTGCGGCACAACCAGGAATAATTGCTGAACAACTGAATATGAAGTTTGACAAAGAGATTTTGAATGATCTTATTAACCCTTATTTCTTTAAGACTATTCACGAATATTGGTATCCGGGAGATAGTACGGCATTCAAAGAAATAATTCATTTATTACCAAATCATTATTTAGATATTAACACAGGAGAGGTTGTCAGATACTGGCCTACGAACAAATTGGACACTATATCTCCTGAAGAATGTGTGGAAGAAAGCTCCAAGATATTAAAGGGATTAATAGAAGCGGCATACCACAGATTTGACTTGGCATTAGGAATCAGTGCCGGCCTTGACAGCAGAGTGCTTTTAGCTGCCAGCAAGGCGTTTAGTAAAGATATTTTTTATTATTCCCAACAAGTACCTCCACGATTTAATGAAAAGCACGTGGATCTTGTAGTGCCGGCTAAACTTCTTGCCAAACTGGGATTAAAACACAATATAATAAAATGCCCTTCTAAAATGGATGATGAGTTCGAAAGCATATTCAAAAGAAATGTTACAACAGCACGTGTTATGAAAGGGTTGGCATATTATTGCTGCTATAAATGGAATGTTCAAGAAAAAGTCGCGATAATCGGTAATTGTGCCGAGATTGCCAGATGCTATTTTCGGCTTGACAATTCGTCAAACGTAACTTCGAAAAATTTGGCTGAATTCGCAGGTATGAAAAAATATACTTTCGCAATCAAGCATTTTGACAGGTGGTTATCATTGGCGTCCGGAATTGAAGAAAGACATGGTATCAACATATTAGATTTGTACTACTGGGAACAGAGAATGGGTAATTGGGCGGCCATGGGTTTTGCTGAAGCTGATATTGCGAGGGAAACATTTACTCCATATAATTGTCGATGCCTGTTGACAACTCTGCTTTCTGTTGAAGAAAAATACAGGAAGAAACCTGATTTTGAATTATATAAAAAGCTAATAATGCATATGTGGCCTGAAACTTTACAAGCGCCAATAAACCCTTTATTTTTTAAGGATAGAGTACGAAATACTATTAGAAAAGCTCTTATAGGAATGCATATCTACGATAAGTTTAAGAACATCTATTTTAAGTTAAAAAAATAAATAAGTCGGGACATTCCAATTCCAATCATTATTGATTGAAATCTCGTCAAGAAGCATACCTTGAAAACTTTTAGGAAACCTTTCAAATCTATGCGAAGCTCAATAGATGAAGCTAAAAAGCGGTTGTTAGTTAATATAGGGACAAACATACTGGTTGTGGCTGTAAGCGCACTGGTAGGAATTTGGCTGACTCCGTATTTGATACGAAATCTTGGACTTGAATTATATGGAATTATTCCTTTATTTCTCATGATTTCGCATTATTTTAACCTTTTTATCCTGATGATTACGGGGACCGTCGGCAGGTTTGTGGCATTAAGTTTTGGTAGAGATGATTTAGAGAAAGCGAGTTTATATTTTAGCACAGCTTTCTTCTCCTTAATGTCATTGTCTTTATTGCTGCTGGTACCGACTATTTTTATTGCCATATGGTTGCCAAGTCTGCTTCAGATACCCTCGGGCCATGAAGGCCAAGCAGGAATCCTGTTCTTCCTTGTCGTACTATCATCGTTAATGGCTGCGTTATCCAGCCCTTTCATGGTAAGCACGTTTGTAAAGCATCGGTTCGATTTGAGCAACCTTGCTACAATTCTAAGCAGGGTTTTGCAGGTTTTGATTTTGGTCTTGTGTTTTAAGTTTTTGTCAGCTTCAGTGACATATTTTGGCTTATCGCGTGTTGGAGTGGGACTGGTCATATTAGCCTCAGGCGTGTTGTTTGCAAGATGTCTTACACCGGAATTGCGTTTGCGCATTGTTTTGTTTAAGTTCAAAGCGTTCCGTGAGATGGTAGGGATGGGAGCATGGATTACGGTGAACCAGATAGGAGCGCTTTTATACCTAAGCATAGATTTAGTGGTTATCAATATATTTTTGGGTCCTGAACAAGGTGGCTATTATGCCCCAATTACTCAATGGGTTATTATGTTAACCATGCTTGGAGCAGCTATAGGCAGTGTGTTCAGGCCGATAGTTTATGAATACATAGCAAAGCGGGATCTGGGCACATTGGCTTTTCAAACCCAGCGTTCTATTAAATTTATGGGAATGGCGATGGCATTGCCCATAGGTTTAATTTGTGGTTTGTCCAAGCCCTTACTTGAAAGGTGGCTGGGGTCTTCCTTTAGCGAATTGAGCCCTTTGATGTGGTTATTGGTCGCGCCTTGCATAGTGAATATTGTCGTCAGGCCGATGTTTCCCATCCCTACGGGAATGAACAAAGTTCGGCTTCCAGCAATAGTTACACTTGCTGGTGGAGTGGCAAATCTCTTCGTATCAATCCTGTTAGTTAAATATACAAGTTTGGGCATATATGGAGTCGCCTTAGCAACAGTTTTTTGTCTAACAAGTAAGAACATGATTTTCACTCCCATTTATACAGCACGAATAATTAAAAAACCTTCTACAGCGTTTTTCAAACAGCTTGTTACAGGGATAGCTTTGGCTGCAACATTATCCTTAGGAGCGTGGCTTTTAAGTAATATATATGATTTAGCTACTATTCCGCGTTTGGTGGCAACATGTGCATTGATAGCTGTGGTTTATTGTTTGCTGTGTTATTATCTGATACTCAACAAAGATGAAAAGGAATTCGTTAGATCTATTATCGTCGGTTATATCAAGAAGGGGGGTGTTGATGTCTGTTCGTAATCGGGACGATGTTTGCGAGATGGTTGTCGCAAACAATCTGTGTATTGGCTGTGGCCTGTGCGCAGCAATTTGCCCACATAATAACTTAAGAATCGAGTTCAATGAATTCGGGGAATATATAGCATTAAAGCAAGGTGAGGAGTGTCCGGATTCATGCGGGCTTTGTCTCAAAGTATGCCCTTTTGCCGTTGAGGACCAAGACGAAGATACGCTTGGCAACGAATTGTTCGCGAATGTTTCCGGGATGAAACACACGCCTGAAACCGGATATTACCTTGATTCATTAGTCGGGTATTCAACGATTGGGGGTCATCGAGAAAACGGCGCTTCAGGTGGTATGGCAACCTGGATGCTGGAAACGCTGTTGAAAGAGAATATGGTTGATTACGTGGCTTGCGTGTCACCCACACAGGAAGCCGGCAGGCTTTTTAAGTATGTTCTTGTGAGCGAACCTGAGCAAGTTCGCAGTTGCAGCCGTTCCTGTTATTATCCGGTTGAAACGAGTGAAGTTATTAGGCATATTCTATCAAATAAAGGACGCTACGCCATCATTGGCTTGCCGTGTTTTTGTAAAGCCATTCGTTTAGCAATGCAACTGAGTCCAAAACTTCGAGGCAGAGTGAAGTTTGTATTAGGGCTGACATGTGGTCAGACAAAGAGCAAATCTTTCGCAGAATATATCTGTGCACTGGGCGGCGGTGACCCTAATTGCTTGGAGCAATTTAGCTTTCGTGTCAAAGATTCAGGCCGTCCGGCATCAGATTATGGGATGAAGTCTGTATGTCGGACCGGGACAAAGCAGGTTTATGAGAATGTGGTTTTTGGGACAGAGGGGATAGCGCCAATCTGGTGCAACCGCTATTTTACTCTCAATTCCTGCAACTTTTGTGATGATTTATTTGCTGAGGTCGCTGATGTATGTTTTATGGACGCTTGGCTACCTGAATATTCTTCCGATTGGAGGGGGCACAGTATCGTTTTGGTAAGAAGTAAGACACTTTGCAACCTTTTCAAGAACTCGGCTGAAGAGGGTTCATTATTATTAAAAAATTTGAATATCAGCGATGTGATTCTAAGTCAGCAGGGAGCACTGTACACAAAACGTGGCGAAATGAGAGAAAGATATCATCTTGCTAAAAAGGCAGGGCTGTTAGTACCGAAAAAGAGGATACATCTTTGTCATTCAAGAGTGTCTTTCGGGAGAAAAAGAGTTGTTAAAATGACGTGGATAATTTCCGAGAAAAGCGGCAAAGAATGGATTTTGGCGAAAAAACAGCTGCCGGATTTTCATAAAAGATTTGAGCCATATATAATACGTCTTAGAAGGGCAGAACTTTTTGACAGGGTAAGTCGCATTCCAATGGGAATAGTACGGCGGTTGCGAAGGGTTTTAAGAGTATGACTGGAAGACCGCTCCTGTGAGAATCCTGATTAATTGATAAGGGGTTACTCGGATGGATGACAGCAATCCACTCTTTATTTTAGCGGGTAATGGTTCCAACTATAACCGTGGTTGTGAGGCAATACTCCGAGGGACGGTTCGTATATTGCGTAATCATTTTGATAAACCAAGATTTTTGGTAGTTAGTTCATACCCGAATGACGAGGAGTTTAAGCAGCAGTGTCTTGAAGAAACAGATACGTCGATAACACATAAGAAGATGTATAAGATTAACAAAAGGTTTGATTTTCTGTGGTTTCTGATGAACGCTTTGGAACGAACATGTCCCCAAGCAATAAAGCACATCATATACAAAGACCTAAAGCCGTATTTAGGTGAAGCCAAGGTGGTTTTGGCGCTTGGGGGTGATAATTATTCTTTGGGTTATAATAACTTATTACCCCGTAGGTGTACGGATTTGGATGATATTGTTGTAGCAAGAGGAAAGCCATTGGTTATATGGGGAGCGTCGGTTGGTCCATTTAGCAAGAAGCCCGCTTATGAAGGATATATGATAAACCACTTGCGCAAGGTTTATATTTTTGCCAGGGAAACATCAACTATCGAATACCTGGCCGACAAAGGACTAACAGAAAATGTTTACCGGGTCGCCGACCCGGCCTTTCTGATGGAACCGGAAGAACCGAAGAATAAAAGGGGTGAACTTAAAATAGAGGAAGGCGCGATTGGATTGAACCTTAGTTCTATTATGAAGCGTTACGCAGCGAATGACAATATAAAGCAGTGGATAGAGATGTCCGCAGATATTATCAGTAAGATAATGCAGAAAACAGGCCGGCCGATATATTTAATTCCCCATGTTTTAGGGACCGGAGGAAATAACGATTATATGTTCCTGAAGAATGTCCTGTCAACTATACCGGATGAGAAAGGTCAGGTAGTTTTGGTTCCGCCGGTATTCAATGCCTCTGAAACCAAGTGGATTATCAGCAAAATGTCTGTATTCGCAGGAGCCCGGACGCATTCGACGATTGCCTCCTTGTCTTGTTGTGTCCCTACATTGAGTTTTGCATACAGCATGAAAGCGAAAGGGCTTAATAAGGATATTTTCGGCCATACAGGCTATTGTCTTTCGCCGGATGAGTTAACGTCTGATATTGTCGCCGGAAAAATCATGGAAGTGCTGCGGGACTCGAAGGAGATAAAGAGGCATCTTGAGCAGTGCATACCCGGAGTTAAGGATTTAGCGATGAATTCGGGGAATATTTTGCGGGAGATTTTGCGGGAGGCGCCATCTTAAGATTAGCTGATTCCGATGGTTGTATCGCGGAAGTTGTTATAGAGGTTATTGTAATTCGATATGGTACCGCGTACGGTAAAATATTCAGCGTGGTACTTCATATGTGCCCATTTATACCAGCAGATTCTTCAGGTGGGAGATAAAATAAATGCGTATCGCTATCTGGACGACGATGTATCCATTGTCGGGATATATGCATCAGGGACATGCGGTGCAGAAACTTGCGTATGCTTTGCGTGAGTTTTGCCCTGCCCATCATGTCGATGTGTATCTTTTCATCTCTTCCATAGGCACACGTTTGCTCAAGTTGTTCTCAGGGAAGTATCGTGTTGCGGCCGATGCGCTCAAAGCCGGACCTTGCGAACCAGGTCTGTATTTTCGACCCATACCGGTACTCCCAAAGGACATATTTACGAGATTTATAAACCCATTCTGGCCACGATCTATTTTGCCACATCTGCGGGAGGATACTGAATCTGACCTGATACTTGTGCATATGTGCGAACACTTATCCTATGGGGCGCTCT
>Ga0114919_10000688_pt1 | contig 26644 bp, 30 predicted proteins | sample BlataG_FD_88682 | JGI IMG/M metagenome (GOLD analysis project Ga0114919, IMG submission 88682) | Deep subsurface microbial communities from Black Sea to uncover new lineages of life (NeLLi) - Black_00105 metaG | ecosystem: Environmental > Aquatic > Marine > Oceanic > Sediment | place: Atlantic... | reverse complement strand
GGGGGGGGGGGGGTGGGGGGGGCGGAAAGGGGAGCAGCTTCCCTTCCTGCTGGCGGTGCGAAATGGTGGGGAGGGGAATCTGTATAAGAAGGGTAGAATCCTCGCTGTGCGTTGGTAATTATAAGTTGTATGTGTATCAGTCGTATTAAACATCTTTAATTTAGTATTAAAGAGTATAGTGGCCAGGGATCGGCAATTTAATTCAATCGAACTAAACTTTTACTGGGTTTAGAAGGATATTTCAGAATTAAGCAAGGAAAGTACAAGGTTCTCATCCCTTCATGGAAAACAGTATTCCCTGGACTAACTGTCGTCTTGTATTAGAAGAGGATGAGGACAAAGATGCTGACCTCCCTCAAGGTATTGTGGCAAGACTATTCTACACCGAGGAGAGCCATCCTGCTGTCAAACAAAGTCTTCAGTCACTCAAGTCTATGTACGTATCATAATTGTCGTCACGGGACTACGTTTTCTCCCAATGCCTTTGATTTCTCAACCCCCCCCCCCCCCCCACCCCCCCACCCACCCCTCACCTCCCCCTTCTCTCTCCCCCCCCCTTCTATAATCACACACCCACAGGACCCTGAGTCTACATGCCATAGCTCTCCAAAACCTAATCAACAAGAGAGGTCCGGATGGCCTCATAGGCGCCATCCCAGGCTCTTCCACCGCAGCAACCCGCCACGCCAAGCAGCTCCTCCACCTATGCCAACGCTGCACAGACACCTCCACCGTCCTCTTCACATCCATCCCAGCAGCAGATGTCGTCCTAGTTCCCCGAAGCCCAGAAGCAGCAGCCCGAGATGGTCTCTACTTTATTGCGTATGCAACAAACGTCAAGGCAGTTCAAATGTGTGAACGGCTGAGGCAGGAGCGTCGTGTCGCTTTGATCTTAGACATTGACAACACTCTCATAGATGCCTGTCCAGTCAGCATAGCTACAGCAGAGGAATGGGATCACAGTCTCAACTGGATCAACACAGAGGTAGAAAACTCCAGTGGAAAGCGTATCCCTGGTCAATTCGCTGCCCTAACAATAGATGATGATGACACCTGTGAAGGAGCGTACGCAATCAGATGGAAAATGGCAGGTCGCCTGGTCCTTTTCAAGGTCCGTATTCGCAAAGGTTGGTCTCACCTCCATGATTTCTTAGCAGCTGGAAAGAACAAGTACCTAGTGTCCGTATGCAGCAAAGGAAAAGCAGAATATGTCCAATTAATTTGGACTTTTTTAGACCCTGGTAATAGACTCATTCCCAGATCTGCCTGGCCCATCAGGGTCAATTCAACCTTCCCCGACACCCTCCAAAGAGCAGCTCCCAAAACAGCTCTTCTAGCTTTAGGATGTGCCTCCCCAGGCCCAGGCCAGCCTGTCCTTCCTACCCAGCTAGCTGCCCCAATTATGTGTCTGGATGATAGTTCAGAGGCATATTCACACGAGTACCTCAATTCCGTCATGTTTGTAGAAGAATATCGCCCCTCTGAATTTGGCTATGGCGACTCGGGGAGCGTCCTCCAAGCGGTGAGATCTGCTCTAGAGGCATTTTGGGAGAGTGCATGCGGTTCTGAGGGGACCTTCGCATGGCAAGCTGCGCAGAGCTTTGCTGGAGCGCTTCTAGGGGCGACGCAGAGGATGCCAATGGAGAGTCCAGATGCGCTGGCGTATTTACAGACGAGATGTAGGAAGCAAGGGGAGTTGTTGCATAGGCAGATTACTGTGGAGGCTGTGTTTGGGCATCAGCCTCTTATTGTGGATGCTTCTTCTCCTGTTTCTACTATTAATAATAATAATAATAATAATAATAATAATAGTGCTGATCATGAGGGTGGTGGATCATCACAGGAACATAAGCCACTGGGCCGCATGTCTATCATCACTCCTGAAAGAGCAGCAGCTGCAGCTGCATCCCTTGCTGCTGGCAACAAACATAACAAACCCAGCAACAACATGATAATTACTGGTGCTCAGCCCATTCCTCCACCATCATCAACATCCTCCCTCCCTCTCTCCAGATCACCCACCTCCAGCCTCTTTAGAAGCATCTCCGCTATTCCCCCCCCCTCATCATCATCCACATCATCAATAATGCTCCTCGGTACCAGCCCAACTCAACAACAAGGCACTACAATCAACAGCATGACAATGACACATCTGCAACTATCTCCCAGGTCAGCAGGAGCTCAAGCGGGGACCCTTGCGGCAGCTAGAGTCATCCCTACAGAAGGACCACTGCGTGCTTTGATGGGTACTGGTCAATTTGGGAGCTTGGGATCGGATGGTGGTGGCGGTGGGTTCTTGACGGGCACTATTAGTCCATTGGAGGAAAGTCCTGGGTTGTTGAGTAGCACTGCTGATAAAACCTCTTCTCTTGCTACTAAAAGAGAGAATTTTGTATGAGAGAGTGAATGAATCTGATATGCTTGAGTAAGATAAGAAACTCAATGAATGAATGAAGATGATATTGAATAAATAAATAAAAATTAATAATGACGATGCTGTTGCTTTCCCTTCCCTTTTTCTTGCTTGGTTTGCTGCATCGCTACTAACTGAGTAGTAGATAGATAGATGATTACTGTGCCATGTGTTTTCTGATGTTACATGTACAGGAAGGGAAAGTAAGAATCCCTCGCCCACCGTTCTTCCCCTATTTTTATGTATCATTAACGTTTCTGCACGTAAAATGGCATCTAGCCGTATGTAACTTGAAGTGACCTACTCTCTCACTCTGTGTCGAATCAAAAGATTCAATGCACAACAACCAATGGTACAGAAGCATGATGCTCGACATACATTGCAACAGAACCAAGTAGAAACTCACTCAACCCACCATGAGCTTCACTTCCAATCACCAACACCACCTCCCCACCAACACCGGCCTCTTCTTTCTTCTTCTTCACTTCTTCTTCAGCAGCAGCACACAATGCACCTCCTACTCCACCCACCCCATCACCCAATGCCACCATCACTACATCTAGCTTCCACTGAAATCCATCTTCTTTTCTCTCACCACCGCCTTGTAATATGGGTTGAAAGAGAGGGGTGAGTGCCTGTTGAGCTGCTTCCCTCACCTCATCTTCCGTCAGGTTGAGCTCTACCGGCAGAAAGGAAGGAGCTGAGTCTAGCGGGTGGAGAAGGAAAGGAGAGAGAGAAGGGCTCTGCGTAATGTGTATCAGTCTCAAGAATGTATCATTATTGTTGGTTTTATCAACAAGGTGATTTGCAGCCCATTTGACTGCTCTTTGAGAGACGGCATTATCATCTACAGCTACTATTACTGTCTTCCTACTTTTTTTCTTAATTGATGGAGGACGTAAGGTAGATGTGATATCACTTTTACTGCTATTGTTATTATTATTATTATCAGGGGGGGAGAGAGGTGGTTTGAGTACAATTACTGGAATGGATTCTCCTCCTTCTTCATTGCCATCACCATGACTACTACCACGACCACCACCAGGCTGAGAACAGTGGTGAATGCATCCATCGGCAACACTTCCTTGAGTCAACCTTGCTATCGTACTCCTAGTCCTTGATGTGACTATAACAGCTGCTGCATGTAATTCAGCCGCTTTAGAGCAGATCACGTCGGCGATGCAATCCTTGTCTGAAAAGAAGGGAGTAGCAGCAGTAGCACTGATAGTAGTAGTAGCACTGATAGTAGTAGTAGTAGTACCGCCTCCACCTCTACTTCTCTCTCCTCCAGAGGCATCAAGGACGTGTGTACAGTAAGGAATGCTATTATGTTGGCCTAGCTCTCCGAATACCTTGGCACATTGCACTTCCAACTCCTTCTCTGCATTAGTGAACGAATTAGTAGGATCTGTATGTTGATGTGAAGACATGTCGTTGGTAGGGAAGTAAGAGGGGAGGCTGCCGTCAGGAAGGAAAGGGAGAGAGTTGTAGTTGGACCACTCTCCAACTCTGATGACATGTATAACATCACCAGGCATGTACATATTATTGATGACCCATTGACAGGCCCATTTGGAGAGTTGATCGGTGTTGTCCAGGGCAAGGATGAGGTTTCTTGTTTTGATGTGCTGGCGATGAGATGGCGGTGGATCGGAAGATGGAGCTTTTTGTTGTTTTGATGTTGTTGCTTGTTGACGGATTATGGATCTTCTTGTTGTTAGGGTTTTGTATTTTGTTGAGATAGGCGTAGCAATAATGTGTTGAATGTGGGGGAAAACGAAAGAGTCGTTGCAATTTGACAGAACTCTTCGTTTAAAGTTGAGCTTGTTTACAGAAATCATCTCCAATACTGGGATTGAGGTAACGTGTTATAATATGGAATGCATATTCGGTTCGGTTGTACAAACGCTTGAAAATGCAGGATGCAATGTCTTGACTGTCTCCTTCAACACCCGTCGCCCGTCCATGGCGATGAGCCCCAGGGAGGGTTGTGTTGAATTGCATTGGGGCGTCTATGCTTGATTCGATCCCTTTATGTTGTTGTTATTTGTGCTTGATCAAATAACATAACAGGAAGTTGTTGTGGATCTGTAAATAAAAAGCAATAGTAGCAGTATTACACTCAGAACAGGGCAAACATATTAGAGTGGCCACTCTATAGGGACACACACAAGACACAACAATAGCAATTATCAAAAACATGGGGACAGCCCGTTGCTGTAGGGACAACACCTAGGGTACAGTAGGTGCTTCTGTGGTAGCAACTATGGCTGGGGCAGCTTCCATGTTACTGTCCATACTTTTCTACTATGATTTCTCTTATTTATTCCTTGGGTTCTGGTTCTAACAAGGTCGTTAGTGACGAGCTTGCTCTAATCTATCGAATCCTATGTAACATGTGGGGTTTATATTCTTAATTGTTGCTTACAATGTTATTAAAACTAACTCTACTTATACTTGTATACAAATTCCTATCAGTTTCTTGTTCATACCAACCCTGGCTTGACACCTCTCCAACCAGGTTGGTCCTCTCTCTGCTACAGAGGGTGTGGTCCTGGGTGCTAGACACCTGGAATTTTTCGCTCATTGTAACTCGTCTTACTTCACAGTTGGATAACGAAACTGCTTAGTAGTGCAATACTGGACTGCATATATGCATAGAAGCAGAAAAGCAAGAAACTTGGTATTTATAAGAATATTTTTAAGATCCATTCCTCATCGCTCCACAAAACCATCAGGTAACTTTACTTCCTTGAAGCAGTTGATGGGTTTTCTTTGAGGGTTGTTAACACCCCAACTATGATCAGCGCTTTTCATATAAAGATGGTGTGTGTGATGAAAAAGATATACAGGAGTCTTACTGGGACATGCATGGGGAGTACAAGACGGTTAGGCCATTAGGATGCTCAGGGCTTCTCTTCCAGCTCTATCCTCTTCCATCTTCACATGGCAAGTTGAAAATGGTCTGACAGAAAGAGGAAAAGAGTGCTTTTTAAAGGTAGGTAGGTAATTTAGATTCTCACTGATAGCACTAGAGTACTAATTGGTCTCCAATCATTATCAATTGGCACGGCAGCTCGCCGCAAACATCCTTCCCCTAGCTTGCGATTGCCGAACATCGTCTGGTCGGGAGCATATCTTCACTTCTTTTGTCATTCATAGAATTCTAATCTAATTAGATCACCCGGGCTCTACATTTGCTTTGATCGTAAAGAATTCATATTTGCTACCTATACCCTTGAGAGACGAAAAGAATCTTTAAATATATCAATTGATCGACAGTTTTTTTTCTTCTCGCAACAATGTATAGCAACGGAGGAGGTTACCCCCAAGTCAATTATGGTACTACAGCACACCCATACCAACAACAGCAGCAACAACACTCTCACTCAACGACGGTCTCAATACCTCCCGCCATGCCACCACCCGGAGGCAACAACAAACGCAAAGCTATGATCGTCGGCATCAACTACTTCGGCACTAGATCCAAACTCAATGGCTGTATTAACGACGCTAAATGCATGGAATACATGCTCCTCCACAGATTCGGTTTCAAACAAGAGAACATCCTCCTCATGACTGATGACCACCCTGACCCCCTCCGTCGTCCAACTCGCTACAACATGTTTCAGGGCTTCACCTGGCTCACAATGAACCTCCGAAAGGGAGACTCTCTGGTCTTCCACTACTCTGGCCATGGGAGCCAGAAGAGAGATAGATCGGGAGAGGAATTAGATGGCATGTGTGAGACATTATGTCCTATGGATTTCCATCAGGCAGGAGAAATCTTGGATTATGAAATGAATAAAATCCTCATCAACCCTCTCCCCCAAGGAGTGAAATTGCATGCCATCATAGATGCGTGTCACTCTGGCAGCGCCCTCAACTTACCCTACTCAGCCACAGTCAAACAAGACGGCTATCCAAGGTGGGAATCACAGTACGCCCACCCTCAGATTGCCGTGACAAAGGGAACGGCAGGAGGGTTTGCAGTGCAGCTAGGCGCAGCGTTGGACCACCAAACGGCCGCTGATACCACTGCAATGTCCGGGAATACCTCTACTGGTGCAGCTACCTTTTCTTTTATTAAAGCTATTGAATCTAGGGGGTTGAATTTGTCTTATGGAGACTTATTGCTAGAAATGCATCGTAGTTTGGGTGCACTAAGAGGAGGAGGAGGAGGTGGTGGTGGGATGGGAGGTATGGGGATGGGGATTGGAGGCGGGATGATGATGGGTGGAGGTCTTGATAGTTTGTTAGCTGGGTTCCTGGGTGGTAGTACTGCTGGGTATAAAGGGCAAGAACCCATGATGTCTGCTAATTATGCATTTGATCTCAACTTCAAATTTGGATTTTGACTTATTATTATTATTATTATTATTACTATGTGTTCAATGTAGGTTTTACCGTAGTGTAGTTGTTTGCTGTTTACCAGATAGATTGTGTGCCATTTATTTTGCAATCCTACCTTCTCCTCTTCGTGGCGTTGGTATCGCCATTATCATCATCATCATCATCCTGCTGCTCTCCTCCTCCTCCACCACCAGCTTTTCTCTTCACTCCCTTTTTCACCCCGCCTGCACCAGCAGCTCCTACATGCTCCACTAAATTTCCTCCCACTCCTCCACCACCTGTTTCACCTCCTCCACCACCATCACCTTGCTCCCCTCCTCCAGTCAACGTAGCCTCCCTTATAGCTGCCAATCTAGCCTTATGTTCCTCCCCAAATCTCAACCTCTTATATTTCTGTCCTTCCGTCATTGTCCCTGGTACTTCCAAGTTCCAGTACCGTCTGAAATAAGTGGCTAAATCTCCTGCTGACATCTTCTTATCTTGCCTTCGTCTAGCTATGGTGGCACCAAATTGAAAGGCGCAGGACACAAAGTCTTCAGCTATGGATTTCAGTGCTCTTTCTGCTTCTGGGGCACATTTTAAAGTGTCTCCCAGGACATCCTTTACCAGTGCATCCAGTCGCTTTTGTGGGAGGAGCTCCTTGTCTGCTGGTTTAACGGGTGCTGGGTTTGCTTTGAAACTGGTCCAAAGAGATGGTTTTGATTGTTGTTGTTGCTGCTGCTGCTGTTTCTTGCTTCCACCAGTGGAAGTGGTGGCGGTGATAGCTGCCGCAGCGAATGCTGCCTTCTCACTCATCATCGCCGTCTTCTTGATCTCCAAATTCTGCTCAGACTTTTGAATTTCTGCTAAAAGTTGCATTCTTATTGTTTGCTCTTCATGTTGCTTTAATAACCGCTGTTGTTCTGCTTGACGTGCTTCGATATTTGCCTTTTGAGCTGCAAGGCTTTGCTCTACCTGCATCTGGTGCTGCTGCTGGATTAATTGCCTCTGTGTTGCTTGTGCATGCACCTGTGCCATTAGTGCTTCATATTCTACTACATATTCGTTGTAATCGTTGCTTTCTTTTTCTGCTTTGTCCTTGTAATCTTTCAACCACTCGTTATACCTAAGCCTTATGCTTTTCCTGTTGTTTCTGTCTAATGGGTTGGCAACCCAACCGGGCCATTCATCTGGATAGGCAGCAAGAAATTGAGGAGGTAAATTGATTGTTAATGGAGGGTTGCCCTCTGAGAATGAGAAATCTTGAGGAATGCCTTTGTATTTAGTGTCCTTGAGTTGCTGGGCTCTGAAGAGGAGGTAATCCATTTGTGAAAGCTTTCGTGGGGGTTGGGTCAACCATCCTCCTGGCGGGGGGCCGGGAGCTACAGGAGGAGGGATAGGGATTTGAGGAAATCTCTGAGACATGGTCGAATGGTCTACGATGTACTGGTTCTATGAAGGGAGAGGGTGATGCTAAATAGGGAGACAATTGCTGCAATTTTGATCAAATAGATGGAGGATTACTTGTCCACAGTGCGTGAACTCGGATGTTGATTCTACTTTTGATTTATATGCTCGTTTGATAGTGAGTACAACGATGTATAGCCTTGAAATATTCAAAAACAAATGTTGTGTGATGGAAATCCCTCGGAAATCGTTCCAGACGTTGACGTTTCGCCGACTTTAGTTGTATCTGAAAATCCCTTTGCTCTGCACATTCAGTGAGATGTTCCCGAGTAGTGCACCAATCTGTTGGCATCCTTAGTTTTTGAACAAATTTCACCTTCCCCGATGCCACAGACGAGGATGGAGTTTTGGCTCAGGACCTCTTTCATTCCAGGCCATACAACTCCACTGCCTAGTCAATGAGGACCACCATCACCCCATACAGGCATAGTTGAATGTTGGAAAACCTTGTGTCTCCAGGGTCTATTTCCTCCTATTCCAAGTTTCATGCTTCTTCGTTTGAGCTTGCAGACGACCGTCGCGACATCGCGCCAACTTTCTCTTTCTCTCTTCAGTTCCACGTGGACGTAACGCAATTTAACACTTTAATCGTTTCCTGACAATAACAGCACCTAGCAGCAATAGTACATTCACGTTTTCAGTGTCTGTAGACATTATTCTGGTGATATATATTGACTTCTAAGGCTAATCGCAAAGAAGAGATCAAACAGTGTTTTTTTGTTAGGATGATGGATATCTCCTTCAATGACGAGGAGCAAAGGAAATGGATGGAAGAGGCAAAAAACAACATTAAGAGAAACGCGTATCACCTACGCAAAGCCATGGTAAGCCTCCCTGATCACTTCCACCATTTTCCCCACCGTAAAACAAAACCCCATATTTCCTCCCACTACATCCACTCTATTCCCACCACAACAGGACGACGACAACCTCAAAGAATCCTTGCGCTACTCAGCCGCTCTCTTAGGCGAACTCCGAACCTCCCTCCTCTCTCCCAATCGCTATTACGAGCTCTACATCCCCGTCTCCGACCTCCTCCGAGACTTGGAACTCTACTTCAAAGAAGAAGGCTCCAAGGGCCGCTCCTTGAAAGACCTCTACTCCTTGGTTCAACATGCTGGCAATGTCCTCCCTAGGCTCTACCTCCTCTGCACCGTCGGTGCTTGTTGCATCAGAGACAAGACGGCTCCCGCCAAGGCCATTCTGAAGGATCTTGTTGAAATGTGTCGAGGAGTTCAGCACCCTACCAGAGGCCTCTTCCTCAGAGCCTACCTGGTGCAAGTATGCAGAGGACTGCTCCCTGACAGTGGATCCCCCTACGAGGGACCAGATAGTGGTACTATAACTGATGCTATTGATTTCTTGTTGTCGAATTTTACGGAAATGAACAAACTTTGGGTCCGTATGCGACAACAACAAAAACAACCACAACAGCCTCAAGATCAACCATCTGGAGCTGCATCATTACTATCATCTCCACCTCCATCATCTGCGTATGCAAAAAGAGAGGCAGAAAGGGCTCAATTATCCGATTTGGTCGGTAAGAATCTCACCCAACTCAGCCAATTAGAAGGCCTAACATTCGAATTATACAGAGACACAGTACTCCCACGTATCCTAGAACAAGTCATCAACTGCAAAGACCCTCTAGCACAGCAATACCTAATGCAATGCATCATCATGGGCTTCCCAGATGAATACCATCTAGGCACGCTGACCACGCTGCTGGATGCCCTCCCCGCTCTCGTCCAACCGGGCGTCAAACTCCACACCATCATGGCATCACTACTAGATAGACTAGCAGCCTACGTCAGTACAGGAGGCGAAGCAGCGAAGCAACAAATTGTAGCATCAGAAGCATTTGATAAAGCTGCTAAAGCTGGTACCCAAGCTATTGAGCAACATTCTTGGGAAGTGCCTCCCGGGGATGTGGCTGCTGTGTATGCTGCGCTGCTGACTTTTGCAGGGGCAGTGCATCCAGAGAGGATTGACCTGGTGGATGGGGTGCTCGAGAAATGTTGCAAGGTTTTGGATGTTTCGCCTATCATTAGAGCGACTAGTGGTACTACAAGTGGAGGAGATAAAGTGGCAAAAGACAAACGGCAGGCAGATAAGGCTATCGTATCTCTTCTCTCATCTCCACTGGAAAAGTACGATGTGTTGACTGTACTAAGTCTTGCTCATTATCATAAGCTGGTAGATTTACTGAGTTATGAGTACAAGAGAGATGTTGCAAGAAGGATAGGCGGCATTATAGTAGGGGATGGGTCGAGGACAAAGATGATGATGCCATCAGTGAGTAGTGTGGATATATTATTTGATTTTTTGTCTCCTATTGTTTCCCCTGATGGAAAAGAAGAAGAAGAGGATGAGATGAAGGATGATGCATTGCTTGTCGCGCGTATCGTGCATAGCATAGAGGCTGAAGATGCTGAGGTCTATTTGGAGCTTTTGAAAGCAGTACAGAAGCAGTTGTTATCAGGTGGACCAACTAGGGCTGCTATTACATTACCGGCTCTATGTAATACCACCCTGCTAGCTGCTAAACGTACTACTACAAACCAACAACAACAGCAACAACAAGGAGAGTGGTTTGCATTTCTTCTTGAATCGGCATCAGAACTTGCGGATTTGGCTGACGTTGTCGACTCTGCCTTCCAGTTCTGCATCCACGGAGGGTGTGCCGCTGCTGATGCAAGTCCAAGTCTTGAACACCTTGCTGTAGACTTTTTTGAACGAGCGTTTGAGATCTTTGAAGAAAACATCACAGAGAGTAAATCTCAATTGAGAGCTCTAGAAACATGTTGTGGGGCATTGTATGCGTGTAGAGGGTTGGGAGAGGAGTCCCGGGGTGCTCTTACCACCAAGGTGCTGTCTTATTGCGGCAGGTTGTTGAAGAAGGAAGATCAGGTGAGCGCTGTCTTGGCTTGCAGTCATCTTTTCTGGCAGCAACAACCAGAGGTAAGTATCGCCACCACTACTGCTGGAGGTGGGGAACATGCATTGGTTCAACAACAAGACAAGGTTGTATCTTGCCTACATAGAGCCACAAAGATCGCTGAAACCGCTCAGCGCCGTGTGTCATTAAGCACTGCATCTGGTATCAGTAGTAAGAAGAAGACTACAACTACTGCTGCTGCTGCAGTAGTTGTCTCTTTTATAGACATCGCCAACAAGTATATATATTACTATGAAGCAGGTGTAGTGGATGGCGATGGGGTGGGACGGGGACTGGAAGCTGCATCTAAAGCTATTACAGCTATGATCAGCAGCAGCAGCAGCAGCAGTGGGGATGGTGGTGGTGGTACTGTTGAGGCTGGTGTTGCAAGTTATTGGAGGAATACTATTACTAAAATAAAGAGCCTGGGAGATGATACTGGTATTGTAATACCACAATAAATGTACATGTATATGTGTGTATGTGTATGTGTAGGATATACAAGTTTGTAAAAGGAGTTTTAGTTATTTTACACACACACTGCAGTAGTAGCTTTATTTAGTAGAAAGGTGTATCAGTATCACGGCTTTGAGTTATCTCTCTTCTTCTTCTTCTTCTTTTTCTTGTTTAATGTTGTTTGGAAGGAAGAATTATGCAGTTTGGGATATCTTTGAGTTTTGAGACCTTTTAGTAGGAAGGAAAGACAACATAACGATGATAACGACAACGACGATGGTAAACAAAACGACACACAGTATTATACACGCAGCAATATTCCAGTTATAATACCAAAAACAGCTGCTCAGTGTGTAGAACATTAGCATCCCCCCGCCTACTTATTGTTGATTTATTATTAGTATATAATTTGAAGTCGAGAGAAAGAGAGAGAATATGTCTTGTCGGAGAAGAAGAAGGTCGACTCATCTTCCCTTTTCTTCCATTATTCCCCCAAAAAGTCAGCAAACACGCTTTTTTACTTCTCAGCAGTAGCTTGAGCTGGGGCAGCAGCTGGAGCAGCAGCCACTGGAGTGGCATCCTTCCACATCTTTGGAGCCCAGTCAAACTCTTCTGGGGCAATAGCAGCGCTGCTGGTCAGACCACGGCTGTCAACTTCGTTGGCAGTCTGGCAGAGAATCAGGCAGTTGACACATGGAACAGTGCTGACAATGCAATCATCAACAGTGGCCAGGAAGGTTGGCTGCTGCTCGAGGCCATACTTCTTACGGAGCTGCCAGCGGGTTGGGCCGGAGACCATGCCGCATGCGCAGATGCAGGAGTACAGGTAGAACTTCAGGGCGTGCATGACCGTGTCTCCACCGTGGACCTTCTCGGCGGTGACGCCATAGAGGACACATGGCAAGCAGTAGCCGATGATGCCTGTTGTAATTTAGGAGGAGGAGAGAAGAGAGAGAGAGAGAGAGAGAGAGAGGGTGTGAGAGATGGAAGTGGCGGGACCATGTGGGTGAGAGAGAGAAAGGGAGGAGAGAGCTAGGATGTTTTTTTGCCGGGGGTTGACGGAGCGTAGGGACATCGTCCGTATGGCAAACCGAGTTGGATTGGCGTGTAATCCTGGCAACCACTACTATGACGGTAAAGAGTTCAAAGAAACGCTTTCAAGGATAGATCTGGCAGCGCTGAATTAGATGCTCGCTCCTAGCCCACTTGATGGTCCCAATTGTCGTCCCATATAAGGTTTTGCACTCACAATTAACTGGGTTGTTGAAGCAACCCAAGATATCGTTCTTCCAAGGCTCAGACATTATTATTTTGCCTGATGGTTTTTTTTAGAGAGTAAGGTGGAGAGTGTCACGTGTGATAAAGAGAAAGCAAGAAGCTTAGGCTTTGAATCATACGCGTAACTTTACTGGAATCGAGACGGGTTTTGCAGTATATGTGTGTGTATATATATCCTCACCGATCTCCACTTCCTCGTCAGCTTCTCCCGCCGTTTCCTCTCTTCCCCTCTTCGTTTGAGAGGAAGATGATGGGATTTCAGTGTGTAAAGAGTAGCTCGTGACCACCAGTTGAGTAAATGCATTGACTTTTAGCTTTTTAGGACTGGAATATTGCATTCTAATGGGTTAGATTTGCACTATTTTTTCCCAAAATGGCGATCAATTAATCCATTCAATTTACTGATGTCCAAGCTTCCAAACGTATACTACCAAGCCTGCGACATTCACCATCTCAGGCTCAACCCTTCGTTCATAGCTCTACCTCCAGTTGAGTCCATTCTTTTGGCTGACGTCCATTCCTACAGGTAAAGAAGAGAACCAATCCGTCACCGTCTTTTGAACCACCTGCCAACGCTCCCCTCTCTTACACCCACTCTTCTTCCCCACCCAACCCTATTTAAAAAAAACATACAGATACATCAGACAGGACGATCCTCTATGGTCCCGACTCCACCAAGGCGTCCTCACTACAGGCAACATTAATGCAGCTCTTGGTTTTTACGAACCAACTGCCACCGTCCCACACAACAAGCAATTGAAAATTCACAAAGACAGAGTAGGTCGGCATCACATCCTCTCTGTAGCTCAACATCTAGCTCAGAAGGAATATATTCCACCATGCAGTACAATTATATCACCTGAACAAGCTAATGAACATAATTTGAAAGTATTGCATACTTATAATAATCCTGTAGCAGCAGCAGTAGTGCCATTCAAATCCATCCATCCTTCTCCTCCTCTTCCAACTACTACCATTGCTTCTACCGCCAATATACCTAACAGTAGTATAACAGAAGATACCAAACTAAGTAAAGCTAGATCCGTGCAATCCCTTGGCTTACTTTATTGCAGACAAACATGGGGCAAGGTACAAGAAGCTGCCTCCATCTACGTATTGATGAAATTATTTCCAGACAGTCTCGTACGTGAAACAGGCATGTGTCGTCTAGATACGAATATTAATAATAATAATGTAGAATTATTAAAGAGGTGGGGATTTCAAGATGGTGATCTTCCTCCACTAGGTGCCTCTCCAGATGCAATGATAGAACATTATTATTGTGACGAAGATGAAGATGAAGGTGAAGATTCGTCTGTTTTGATGAAAAGACGCACACTGAAAGATGATGATAATATTAATAATAGTAGTAATAGTAGTAGCTATACCCGGGATTTTTCTCTGCAAGGCGGTGGAGGTCCTCAGAGTAGTAGAAGATGGAAGGAGATAGTAGAGGTTAAAAACACCTGCCCCTTCTACATCAATAGAGTAGCAAGAAGAGGTAGGGAGTACATATTATCAGACCAAGGCCCTCGGTCAGCTGTAGATCCTCTCTGGATGCCTCAACTACAACTCCACATGCTCTGTGCCGACACTGCATCTGGCCTCCTCCTCAGTAGATCTGCCACTAAGGGTGTTAGAGTTATGAGGGTTAAGAGAGACGATGAGTATTTAAGGCTGATGCTGGGGTGTATAAAGGCGTTGTATAAGAGAGCAAAGGAGGGGAAGTATCCTTCAGCTGGGTTTTATAGTGGTACTGCAAATGGTACTATAGGGAGAGATCATAAGAGGCTGGTGGAGAAGACGGTAGAGCTGGCTAGAAAGGCAGAGGTTGTAGTGGATAATGATGTGGTGGTCAATATACATCCAGTTGGGGGTGACGATAGATTGTTTATTTAAAATGGAGAGAGAGAGGGGGGAGAGAAGCTAATGGGCAGGTGGTAGGGATGACTGTTTTTTGTTACAATTGTCATAAACCATTAAAACAAAGGTAGTAGTATGCAAGCCTTCCATTCCAAGTACACGATGGAAGATATAGAAAAGGTTCGTTTTGGCTTTCTTTCTTTCTCTTTATGTTTGTTTCTTGGTGTAGCCCCCACCTTCCTTTTCCTTCTCTCCCGACTTCTCCCTCTCTCACACACATACTCACATACACGTTCATCTCCCCCCTTTTATCTCTACAGGAACTACCACAGCTGGTGAATCGTCTTCTCCAATCCCCAGCTGCAAAGCAAAGACAACTCATCGAACAGCTCTACACACCCGACTGCCGCCTCACTCACCCTCTTCTCATTGCCAACAACAGAGAAGAAATCATCAAAGTATTCCAATATTGGACTCAATTCGCTACTGCACACCTTGAAGCTCAATTCGAAGACATAATCTACTCTGCTGATCATAAAAAGTGTGCTTATTTCTTCACTCAGAAGATCACCAAGTTCCAGCACCTCCCTATTTCTTTCAACCTTCCTATGGCCGTTCTCCTTTATTTCACAAAAGAAGAAAATGGTAATTTTAATAGTAACAGCAAAGGTAATAATAATGAGACTACTACTAAGTGGAAGATATCAAAACAGATAGATCTGCATTCATTTGAAGGTATTCTCTACAACGCTCCTCTCCTGGGCCCTGTGTTGGAGGTGGCAGTAAGAGGGGTATCCACATGGACCATCATTGGAGGGATGACTGCATTTGAAAATGTATCCAACAGCTTTATAGTGCGTAGGATGAAAATGGTGGTTGACAAGGTGGTGCCTGAGGAGTATAGAGAGATGGTGAAGGAATGGTTTGGTAAAGTGTGGTGGCAAGAGAAGGCTGATTCTTACCAAGGGAGAATAGTTGCTCCTTATGATGTTGACAAGTAGAATTGAGAAAGTTGTGTGTGTGTGTGTTTGGTAGTTAGAAAGGAAAGATTACCAATGGTGCAATGTTATATATATCGCTTTACTACTACTAGTAACAAACGAAGCCAAGATCTCAAACTATAATTTGTTCAATCATATACCAAAGATGAGAGAACCTTCATCTCATCTCCCCTCTCCCTCATTCCTCCTTCCTTGTAGCCTTACCACCACCACCCATAGTAGAGACAGGTACAAGTCCAGCCTGAAACAATGGCTTCCTGAGCTTCCCCCCTTCTACTCTCTCTGCCACATGTTCAAAGAACGTTCCATCATATATGGCCCTGATATCTTCCTTGGCAATCATCATCTTCTTCTTCTTCTTCTTTTCACCAGGAACGGGGCTATCTGGACCTGGCTGAGCGGCTAGCCAATAGGTGGTGCCCCACTCGAGGAAGGCAGCAGTCCAGCCAAATGGGTCCAACACGTTCCTTTTTTCTGCAAGCATCTCCATCAGTTCGTTGAAGTACAGGCCGCCTTTGTTGTCTTGATCAAATTTGGAGAACATTTCTTCAAATTTTTCAGGGACGAATCGACCTTCCTCGTCGTATGTGTTGCTGTCTGAGCCATGTTTGCATCTGTGGATGCCACTGAGGTACACTCTGAAGAAAGGATCTGGGATCCAGCTGGGGCTGGTCCAGTAGGAGAAGGCTCCATTGATGATGGCGGCGCCAACAGCGGAGACCAAGGCGTTCAAACCCAGTCTTTTAAATCCCCTATAAGTTTCTCCTGGCCATAAAACACCATCCTTGTCTTCATCCCAGAAACTGGAGTGTTGCTGTAGGACGGTGGAGCGGGGAATTGGTTTGTTATGTTTGGTGGGGGAGCCTTGAGGGTGCTCTTTGCTGGCAGCAACGTTGGCCCTAGGGAGGCCCGGGTTGGGAAGAGATTGGTCCAGATTATCTGGGAGCCGACGTTTGACTGTTATTGGCACTTCTGGGAGAGAAGTAACGATGTTTGGTTGCTTGATAGCGTCTGTCATGGCGGATAGTAGTATAGAGTTTTATAAAATGAGGTCCAAGAAAGCAAGGTGTGGAGGGTATAAGATGCACCCAGAGAGAGGAGGTAAGAGGGTGGTCATTTCAGAGCAACTTCCTGGTAGTGGGCAATTCCTTGCAGATCCTTGTTGGGCAATTCCTGGCAACGTATGTATTCTGGACCCCAAGGTTTTTTTCGAGAATCACTTCATGAAAGTAAGATAAGATGGAGACTAAGGACAGTTTAGAGATAACCCGGGCTAAATTCACCCAGGAGGAGAAGAAGGAAATAAAGGCACTTGACATTATGAGAGAGGAAGAAGAAGAGCCAACAACTTTCCCAGAGCAAAAAGGTACTGTTATCGAAAGCACCACCACCAAACCAGACCCCCATGTCCGTTTTCAAGATGGTATACAGCCAGGTGAAGAAGAAAACCGACAAAGAGAGGAAGCACCAGCAACTTCTCAGTCAGTAAAAGAGACTGATTACAAGCAAGCTCTAGACCCAGCTACTCATGTCACAGTTAGAGAAACTTTAGATCAAGCAAGAGAAGCAATGAAGGAAACAGCAGCTGCTGCTTTGGCCTCTCTTACCAGTGGAGCTGAGGCTGAGCAATTGGAGAGGGAACAGGGAAAAGTTGGTGGAGGAGGCAAGGAAGAGGAGGAGGAGGAGGAAGAAGATAAGGAGGTGATTGTAGAGAGAGAGAATACTGATTCTCCGAGTGAGATAACTCCTGTTATCCAGGCACTAGAGCCACTAAAACGACGACAACAACAACAACAACAACAACAACAACAACAACAACAACAACAACAACAACAACAACAACAACAACAACAACAACAACAATTCATTCCAGTCACTCCCACAAAGACTATTCCAGTTAGAGAGCTCCCCCCCTCCACGTCCAAACAACCACCATCAGCATCATCAGACCAACAACAACAAAATCAAACAGGATGGATGAGTAAACTAATCACTCTCCTCTGGCCCTACCTTAAATCAGCTCTAAACAAAATAGGCTGCCAAGATCTCCCCATAGAGCTCCGCCGCAACAAACCCAGCTGGATCCACGACATCTGCCTCACTAAATTCAAATTGGGTGACACGCCCCCCGTCGTCAGAAACGTCAGATGCTTTGACGATGAAAACGACATCATGAATGATACTTTTCTAGAGTTTGACCTAATTTGGGATAGCAATCAAGATGTAGAGATGATGATAGAGGTGCTGGGGGACAATGCAGCAGCAATGGTACCGAATTGGATTGAAAAAATAGTGGCGGACTTGTTCACCGTCATTGTCGGGATTCAAAACTTCCACATTGAAGGGACTCTCCGCGTGGCTCTACGTCCTTTAGTGTATGAATTACCAGTAGTACAAGGTATTCAAGTAGCGTTTCTATCAATCCCCAAGTTTGACTACAATCCTACTATTGAAGGTGGTCCACTGGGCACAGCAGGCTCAGCGTTGCTGCCATCTCTCCGTGGCTGGCTGGATGGTATCATTGCGGAGAACATGTTCCGTGTATACACATTACCAGAGCACTATTTCTACCCTATTGATCCCAACGCTGAGGATGTGATGCTTCCAAAGGGAGTCTTGAGATTGGAAGTCATAGGAGCACGGAACGTTCCCAGAATGGATCTTGCCTTCCCTGGTCTGCAGCCACCTGTCAATCCATTTGTAGAAGCCTTTGTACGGCACACTCAGAGGCACCGTACTGCTGTGGCTGAGAAAAAGGTGAGAAATCCTACTTGGAATGAGGTGTTCAATATGCCTGTTCACGAACCTGAATATCAGGAGCTGGTACTGACGCTGATTGATTTTGATAAGTTTACCAGTAATGACATAATTGGTCACGTGAAGTTTCCTATAAGTGAGCTGCCTGAGAATGAGGAGAAGGACATGTGGGTGGATGTAGAAGCAGAGGGGAAGGAGCAGGCTGAGAAGCAGAAGAAGGAGTCGAAGAGCAAGACGGAGAAGGTTGCCGCTGGTGTTGCTGCGCATCGGAAGGCCAAGACAGCTGGTGGTAGAAAAGGGAAAGAGAAGAACAAATGTCAGCTGCATATTAAAGTGCATTATCGCACATGGACTGAGCTCGAGACTCGGCTTATTGCCAAAGGCAGCAGAGAAGGCATCAGAAACCTGCTCAAATCGCCTCTAGGCAAACAAGTCGATGCCGACCTTCGCAACCTCCTCCAATCCGGCGCTTTAGTCGTCAAAATCAAACGCTGCGAAGGTCTAGAAGCCTCTGGTATCATTTTCAAACCCAAAGTTAAAGCATTAGTACGTGTAGGTAATAACAGCAAGGAAACACCAGCAATAACCATCACCAGAAGAGGCAACGTGACGTTTGAAAAAGAGCCATTGGAGTTGGAACTTGATGGCAAGCTGACGGAGGATACCGCCACTCCAGTCACTATTGAGTTGCTGAGGATTGGCTGGTTTAATACTGTGTCAATTGGGATGTTGAGTTTTAGGTTGAGCGAGATATTGGAATGTCCTGGGAGTAAGATTGAAGGGAGGAGGGAGCTCGATGCTGGACATGGAGCTGTTAATTTGGTAGTTGATTGGATGGGGTACTTTGGTGACTAGAAAAAAAGGGAGAAAAAAAAGAGGAGGGGTATTTCAGTTTTGTATTTGAGGTAGAGTAGTAGTAGTACCAATAGTGTACTTGTAGTTTTACAGACTTGAAGAAAACATTGTATTACATTTAGATGCATAGCCTAGCATGTAAACTTGTAGCAGTAGCAACTTTTTTTTTCCTTTTATCGACTATCCTTCACATCTCATCTTCGCAATGCTATCTCTCAACTCTTGCAACCAGTGCACCATAGTACCACCTTCCTCCTCCTCCTTCTCAATCCATCCCTCCTTCCCTTCCCTCCCCAACTTCACCAACGCTCTCTTCCACTGATCTGTCAATTTAGCCCCAGTTTGCTCCTCTATAATAGTACTCAAATCATGCACCATCTTCAATGCCTCAGTTTCCTTCTCTTGAGCTGCTTTGGCGTCCTGGATGATACGACTGACCAGCTCAGAATGCTGTTTGACTGATGCTTCTGCTTCGGTGGCATGCTGGGCATGCTGACGAGCCTGGCTGAGGAGGGAGGCGGTGGATGTTTGATGTTTTCTGATGTCTTCCATTATCTTTTCCAGTATTTCTGTTTCATTGATGTTTTCAATACCAATGCTGCCACCTTCTTTACTTTGTTGGAGAGCAGCAGTGATGGTTGTGCTGATATCACTTGGCAACTCAGCCATACAAATGCTACCGGCATCACTTCTTCTTTCCACCGCCTTTTGTTTTTCTCCTTCTTCCTCTCTTCCTTCTCCTTCTTCTGCTTCAATAGTGTTGGCTCTTGAAAGTTGAGATGCTGGAGTGGGGGGAGGAGATTTAGGATCGTCATTATCACCACCACCAATAGCACCAGCCCCCTTCTTTTCAATCATATGACCAGTCTCCTTGTGCTCACCTTCCTTCTCAACCACGACATACTGAGTAAGAATTGTCTCAGCATGCTCGAGCTTCGTGAGCGCCTCCATTGCTGCTTGAATCACGTTCCTCGCTGATCTCGACTTGATGTCCGTCCTCTCCACAAACACGCGAAGATGGTTGCGCGCCTGATTAAGGCGCTCTTCTAAAGCTCTTAAATTAAGACGTGCATTGGAAAACGATGATTTGAGGATGTGAAGGGCCTCTTCCAGTTGCTGAATTTGGCTCTTTTGGGATTCCACCTGTTGCATGTCTTGTTCTGCAGACTCTAAGAGAGAGAGGCTTTGTGATTCTAGTTTGGAGGCAGAGGCTTTGAGATGGTGTACTTGGGTGTCTAGTGAGAGCTGTTGGACTTTCTTTTCTATGTTTTTAGTGTTTCTTGGTTGCTGCTGCTGCTGCTGCTGTTGTTGTTGTTGTTGTTGTGAGGATGATAGTTTGGCCTCCTCTTTCTCCTTCCTCCTTTTCTCCATCTCCTCTTCCTTAAACCTTAGACATTCCTTCATGTCCAGCAACATGTGAATGTGGTCAATGTGACGATCAGCCTGCTGCATCAGTTGATGAGCAGCACAGCGCTCTCTTTGAGCTTTTTGGAGATGATTGGTCCATTCCGAAAAGGCGACAGCAGCTTCTGCATTCTTGAGCTCTGAGCACCTGGCTGATTCTTCAGCTTGCTTCAAGAGCACCTCTGCTTGGTGGAAGAGAGGAGCTTGGTCTCGTGCAAAGTCTTTTTCTGCCTGGAGGCCAGCAGAGTGAAGAGCAGGGCTGTCAGAGAAGGTGTAGGCTGACGGGAGGGATGACTGTTGGTCATGTGATGAAGAGGGGGTCTCTTCTCGGGGCTGGAAGGGAGTGCCCGGAAACGTATCATTGATAGGACGTTCTTCTTCTCCTGTTGCAGCTGCTAAGTGACTCTTTTTGGAGTGGATGGCTTCAATTTTGTCCATTCCTTTTGGCTTTGGTTTAAACGAAAGTGTTTTTTTATATTGGGTTTGCTGAGAAGCTTACTGGATGATATTCTTATATGTTTAAACTTAACGAATATTGAACTAAAGTGGTGATTCATGCGAGAACTGTGCTACCTTTTCCCTCATTCCCAAAAGTCATCCTTTTAGCTTCTCTCTCCCACAGCTTCACTCCAGCATCCAATCCCCCGTCCCAATTTTTTTATGTGTGTCCCTTTTCCAAACTCTGATGGTGACAATTTACATCCCCTTTGCATGTGCTCTTGCTTGTGCCTAATTAATAGTACTAAATAGATATATATATGACCAAAACTTTATTCCTCTCAAAAATGCCAAACCAATGAATCAACTACCCATCCTATTGCTCATCAGGTAATAATGAATAGAACTGTCTCCTGTGACGTCTAGCAACAGCTTCCGATGATATACATCTCAAACCTAGTAATTGGAAGGCTAGAATACCCCATATAATAATAGTAGCAATGGTGAGGATGATGAATAATATCTTGTCTCTCTGCGTCATAAGTAATGACGTATTAGCGGTCTCGGTTGAGGTGGAGTGCATGGGGTAATGGTAACTTTCATTACTAGTTGTTGATGATGATGACTTTAATAGAGCACCGTGCATATCTTGTAGTTCATAAGCACAGGGTTCTTGTTCTTCTTGTTCTAGAAATGTTGTTGTGATGGCTGAAGGGGACGTTGTCTTGAAGGTGGAAGAGAGACTTGGGGTGTCGATATTGATTGGTTGAGCTGGTTTCTCTTCTTGGTAGTTAGTAGTAATAGCGTTATCGACGATCTGGTGGTAAATAGAGTAAGGGTTGGTGAGATGAACGGAGTATAAAGGAGGGGAAAATTCGAATGAGGATTACTGAAGGGCTTAGAATGGCTATTACCTGGCCTTGTGCTGGATATGCATATGTTAGACCTAATATAGATACCATCAGTAGCAGTAAATATAGCATAGTGCAAATGTGTGCTGTAATTTTTTTCGGGTTTGAAATGTGAAGAATCCGATCACTTAAATAGCACAATATCTATCTTTTAACTAAAACTCGTGCATTATCATTCCTACGAATTAAGCAAGGTTATGGAGTTGCATCAAGCGATTTAGCTGCCTAAATCGAGCTGTCAGTCAATGCAATCTTGCCCTCTCATTAAGAGGGGACGTAGAGTCCCGCTCGCTTCAAAAAGAAAATCTCTTTCCTTTTCCCTCTAGCAAGAACCTGTAAGAGGAACACCACTGCATCTCATAACCCTTACGAATGCTGTGTCTTTTGAGTATAGAGGCACTATTCTTTGCATGCTTGCACTTGGTGGCTTATCAGATCCACCTTAATGAGCATGCTGGTTGCAACGGAGGGGTGACGGCCTCGGGAGAAATCGGGGCTTCAAAACAAAAGGGAATAAAGTTTTGTCCTCGTTGTCATAATATAATTTAGGTGCATGTGTATGTATGCCTCAAATGCTCATAGATGCTCCTTAAGTAGTGTCAAAGCCTGAGTTTCATAAAATCGTTAAGAAATTAAATTTTAACCTTCTTAATTCGTCTAACTCTTCCAGAAATCTAAAAAAAACGTCCTATCAAAATGCCGAAAGGAGGTCCTCTATCGTTTTTAAATAAGAAGGTAAGACTAGCGCACTTGTTTAATCCGAAAATGTCAACCAATCTCATTTCCCACATTTCCAAAGCTCCACCTCAACTCAACACTCACCCGTTCCCCCCCTCCACACAACCAATGAACCACTACAGGCATGGCATCCAGGGAGGATGCAGAACTTAGAAGAGGTATGGAAGAGGGAACAAGATGCTAGCAAGGAAGCTCAAAAACTAAAAGAACTTCATAAGCAATTAGAAGATGAAAGAGCAGAGGAGGAAATGCACGCTGTCGCTGAAGCTGCTGGAATCAAGTTGAAGTCAGATAAGCTAGACTGGATGTATCAGGGTGGTATTGGAGCACGTACAGATGCAGATCAGCGACAAGAACAAGAAGCAGCTGCCACTGCTGCTACTGTCACTGCTGCTACCGCCCAACAACAACAACAACAGCAACAACAACAGCTGCAAGCAGGAGGGGCAGGACCAGGAGGACCAGTCAATACCGTTCCCAACCTTCCTGCCTTTTATTCTGAAGATACACCTGCCTCTGCTAATGAAATGTGGCGTAGACTGCACTCTGATCCTTTATTTGCAATAAAACAACAAGAAACAGCAGCTAGAAGAGCTATAGTGTCTAATCCAATGAAAATGGCAGCCATTAAAGAAAGAGTCAGTCGACTGAAACGTGACGACTATGATGGTGGTGATGCAGGTGGTGAGAAGAGAAGCAGGAGGAGGAAGGAGGAGGATTCATCTTCTTCTTCTTCTTCTTCTTCTTCTTCTTCATCTTCAGATAATGATATTGATGATGGGAGAAGGAAGCATCGTAGTAGTCGTAGTCGTAGCAAGAAATATAACAAGGATAGTAGACACCATAGTAAAAGTAGAGATAGAAAGAAGGAGACATCTTCAAAAAGAAGAAGACATGGTGACAGAAGTAGAAGAAAGAATAGAGATGATGATAGGGAGGGGGATAGAAAGAGAAGAAGGGATAGAGGGGATGGTGGTGGTGGTGATGATGCTTATAAATCAAGATCAGGTAGAGATAGTGGTAGAGAAGAGAAGCAGAGAGGTGATCATCGTCATAGTGAGAAGGGAGAGAAAAGAAGAAGAGGAAGATTTGGTGGTGATGATGGTGATAGACAAGGGAGAAGAAGAGATGATGGTGATAGAGAGGAGAGAAGGCAAGGTAAGGATATCAATAATAAGAGTGGTTACGGTATTACGTATGCATCACAAGTACCTCAAGAGGCACTGATCCACAATAAGAACAAATCAGTTGAAGCAACAAGACGGTACCTGGAAGAAGCAGATAAAAGGAAGAGAGAAGAAGAAAAAGAAGCAGCAGCTAAAACAGCTGCTGCTCTTGAAATGAAGAGAAGAGGAGGGGGGGGCTATGTTCCAGGCAAGATGACTGAAGAGGAGAGGAACGCAAAGTTAAAGGAAATGCAGTCAAGTGCAGAGGTGCATGAAGAAGCTAGGAGTGAGAGAATACAGAGGCAGAAGGAGAAGGAAGAGAGAGAGGAGAGGGAGTTGGTTGGGAGGAGTATATTGGGAGGAGGAAGGTGAGGAAGAGAGAAAAGAGGGTTGGGGGGGGGGGGGCGATTCAGGACTCAAAACATGTCAACTTTTAGTGACTGAACCGTTGTAAATTTATGATTTTGTTTGGAAGGTCTAACGTTTGACATTAACAGGTGGTGATTCAATGTGTAGATTGTGATTATCAGGTAGAAAAAACCAAATGTTCTAATTAATAAATTTACGACGAAACTATTCAAAAGATGAGTGAAATCATGGTTCATGACGCCACTTCACAACCTTCCAGCAATATTGGATCCCAGCAACAGTCTCTTAGGATAAGAGAACTACCTGAAGTAGAACCGGCGGCTTTATTCGAAGCATCTCCGATCACACCTTTTCAAGAACAGAGCACGCCTTCCAACAACCCATTGTACACCTCAGACAACCATTCATCACAACCATATCAGGAGCAAGAACAACCACAGCCACAAAGACCAACCCCGGCTCTCCCATCAGGTTTACAGTCTTGGGCAGATCAAATTGCGGAATTAAATCCCAACGGACCTCTTCTACAACTCGCTGCACAACAACAGAATCAACAACCAGAACCTCAACCCCAACTCCAAGAACAACAGGAAATAGAAGAAGACTATCCGCAAGAATCAATCAACGAATACATCCCCCTTCCACCAAGAGAGCACCACCCCTCCCAGGACTCTATGTATGACTTCTCCTACGATTCCAAAGACGACATCCACATCCCAACTCAACCCCTCAGTCAGCATGGCGCCCGCAGTGGCTGTCCTTCACAAGTAGAACAACCAGTGCGTCAGAGAACTGTTCAGAGGATTCATGAGCGAAGATGTCTTGAACAGCGTGTACTCCAAATGCAGCAGCAGCAACAACAACAACAGAATCAGAATCGAGCTGCTGCTAATAACAATGATAACAACAACAATGATGATGATGGGGAACAAAGAATAAGATGGCAGCAATTACCAGGTCCATCTGTCGTGACGACCATGCATTCCATTGCTCCACTCCAACAACAACAACAACAACAACAACAACAACAACAACAACAAGGTTCACCCCCCATGGCTCCTGCTCGTGCATCTTCACCTGTATCCCATCTCAACCCACAACGACAGCCTCATGCTACCTCTACCTCTACTCAGCCTCAGCCTCAACCTCAACCTCAACCTCAATACCTGAGCCAAATCATCATCCCCAGAAATATTAATAACAATGGTGGTCCCACTGGTGCCATTTCTCAGGTGCTGCCACAGGTCCAACACTTGCCAAGAGACCAAGCAACAAGGACATATAAAAATTTCCTGACAGCACTAATGAAACAAGCATCAAAGGGAAATGTTGCTGCAGTGGGTAGGCTGGCAACATGTGGTTTGTACTACAACCCAGCGCAGCTAGCATCTCATCCAGAGTATCCACCGACGGTTGCGTGGCAATCTCAGAAAATGATTGTGGGCAATATGACATCACCATCCCTCCCAGGTAGAGGAGGAAGAGGAGGAGGTGCCACGCTGGAACAGATTCAAAGAGCTGAGGACAACAGACTTGAGGCACTTGCCAGGTTGCTTTTGAATGATCCTTATGTCTTGCAGTCTCCTCCTCCACAACAGCAGCAGCAGCAACAACAACAACAACAACAACGACAAAGTTATCAACGCCAATCGATATCGCCATTGGCGATAACCAACAATCCATCAACGGCTAGTGCTGCTATTGCTCCTGCATCAGCAGCAGCAAGAAGAAGATGTTCCCAACTTACTCCTCCCCGTCTTGTACAACGAACTCATCCTTTGAGTACTGTCGGTACTGGGACTGGTACTGATGATGGTAGAGCTGCAAAGAGGGCAAGAGAGTTTTATTATTCTTCTCAACACAGTCCTAATGTACATTGGGGCATCCAGCCCATTACTACTACTGCTGGTAGTGGTGGTGGTGATGATGGAAATAATATCAATCTCACTGTCGATATAAATACCAATGGCCATGATGCATCTGGTAGTGGAGGAGGAGGAGGAGGTGGAGCACGTAGAAGCTTAGCATTTCAACAACATCAAGGCAGGGGTAGTGGAGGTGGTAATATAATTGCAAGACCAGGGTCAGGATCAGGTTCAAGGGTGAAGAGAAGCCATAGTATGGAAACTGTTGTGGTGGGTGTGGGGTCACGCAGAGGAGATGATGATGACAAGGAGGAAGGGGAGGGAGAAAGTAGCCCTGAGAAGGAATAATAGTGTAGAGTAGTAAGAAGAAAAAAGAGGGGGGGGGGGGGGGGG
>Ga0114919_10000687_pt1 | contig 26662 bp, 31 predicted proteins | sample BlataG_FD_88682 | JGI IMG/M metagenome (GOLD analysis project Ga0114919, IMG submission 88682) | Deep subsurface microbial communities from Black Sea to uncover new lineages of life (NeLLi) - Black_00105 metaG | ecosystem: Environmental > Aquatic > Marine > Oceanic > Sediment | place: Atlantic... | reverse complement strand
TGGCCCCGACGCTCATTTCCATCAGAGAACCATCGGCGAAGTTCATGACCCCGCCTGATGCAACGTTCTCAGTCCCGTCAATGCGAACGGTGCTGCCGAGGTTGACGGTCAGAGTTGCTGAGCTATCGAAGTCGAAACTACTTCCAGACCTGCCGCGCACCGATCCCTTGATATGGGCGGTCCCGATTCCTTGGCCAGTAATGCTCAGGTCTGCCGTGGGGGTGTAAGATCCGCCAGCGAAACCATCGAGACACTTAGCTAAATTGATATCAAGGTTGGTTATCTGCGACTCCGTGATGACGTCGATATCCTTCGACCAACCCGTCGACTTGACGCGTTCGTTCGTCACGCCCCTGCTCCAGGTACTCCGCCAGCATGGTGTAGAAGGCGCCACGTACTGCCAGTGTCGTACAAGAGAGCAGATGCCCAAGTCGACATTGGCAATGTCACGATCACGTCAACCTGCCCGGGGTTCCAAATGTTTATGTCAAACGCGCCAGCCGTGTCTCTGATCACCAGGAGCTTCCTGCCGACGGCAGCAGCAGCAATCATCTCATACGTTCTTAGTGCAGTAGGTTCCCCAAACCTGCGAACCTCCCCATTCAGTCCGTCAATAGTGGCGTCGGAATTACCTGGGATATCAGCGCCCACCGATAGTTCATGAAGTGATCCAGACGCGAATGTCATCCGTCCACCTGACGGTATGTTCTGGGTGCCGGACATGGTCATCGTGGCGCCCGATGCGATGGCGTGGGTGCTACCACTCTGCATCGTAATGGTGCCGCCTGAGCGCACGATCGAGGCTCCACGGAAGTCCATGTTTCCGAACCCACCACCGCTGCCATCGGTAACGTTGATGTTGGCAGACGGCGAGTAGGATCCACCAGCATTGCCATCGATTGCTCGCGTGATGTTGATGTCCAAGGCGTTCAGTTCCGCCGCCGTGATCGTTTCGATGTCATCGGTCCAGCCAGCTGGTTTTACTCTTGTGAATGTCATCCTACCCCACGATTGTTTGGCCTACGATCCCTTGGTTGATCGTAAACCCGCTTCCGATGCCCACCTGGAAATTCATCCACACTGGCGCGTTCGAGTCCAGGTACTCAACCACCGCGTCCCTCTTGGTCAAAAGGTTAGGGTTCGACAGCGCGCTACTAGTCATCTCAACGGCAAACCTGGCCCGGTTGCTCGACCACTCGAACCCAGGGGGTCCTGGATTGACACCGGGCCAATAGGTGATGTCATTGGCAGGATCCCTCAACCTGAGAGCTACGAAGTTAGCGCCGAGGATCGATCTGCAAGCAGCCTCCATGTCTGACAGAGCGTTGTTGGCAACGCCGCGCATTTTGGCAGCGACCTTGCCTCTCCTATCATTGTCATGATCGGCATCCGATGGTCTGAGGCTCATCGCCTCTTCCCAAACAGGCAGGTTCTCCAACATGCGTGTAGGGAGAGCTTGATTTCTGAGCCTACCGTTGCAGCGCCACACCGAAGACAACGCAACAGCCTCAGCGTGTGCCTCGTGGTAGTACTCGGTGGTTTCCCCGATATCGATGACCTTGCTCAATGCACCAAGAAGCGTGGTCCTCTCAACCTCAACGATCGACTGTCCGCCGCCCAGCTTAAACGGCATCGGGTTGTTGCTGCCGAAGCCAATCCCCATCAGACAGCCCAAACAGTCGCGGTGAACACTGCCGCCGAGTTGTCCCCAACATCGGCGTCTGTACCGTGTGGAGACTGAGTAACAATCGTTATCACGTTGTTGGCCACGGTTAGAACGCGAGCCGTCACGTTGTCGACGGGATCGGTGCTCCTGACTGACACCTTGGCGTCGAACAGGTTCACCGTCTCAACCACTGACAGGGCGTCGGTGTAGGTAGCCGCATAGGTCAAGGTGTAGCGACCAACAGCCGTTTTCGTTACAACGGGCTTTTGGGCAGGGCCGCTTCCCCATTGTGACTTCACGTTGACGCCGCCAGCTGCCACCGTGGTAGGAGCAGCTACCGCAGTTGTCGGGAAGTTGGCTATCGCCTTATAGCTTGTGATCGTCAGCTGAGCGTTGTCCTCAGCCATCCTGTTGAACTCAGTGGAGGAAAACTCGCTTGTCGGATTCTCCAAAGGGCCGGAGTCAACCTTGGGTGCGCCATAGTCAGCTAGAACACGTGGAAGCATTAGACTTGCCTTCTGAACGACAGATTACCAAGGGTGAACACCCTAGGGGGAAGCGTCGTCGTTGCGGGTACTGTAGGCGTTGTGATCGTAAGCGCAGCTGTTGGAAGGCCACCGTTAGGAACGGTGGCCGCATAAGTGAGATTCAAGATCTCCGGGTGCTCATTCGACAGCTTCGAAAGGAGGATCGTTCTCAAGTCTGAAGGACTCGAGAGGTCTGGGCTTGGCCTACGTCGAGCGCGGTGCAGAATGTCAACGTTGGTCGTCTTCTGACCTGGGCCAAGAACCTGCATCGAGGAAAGAAACTCGGCCCCATACGTCTTAAGCTTCTGAGCCCCAGCAGAACAGAACATGCCGACAGCAACGAACTGAAGCGACGATGAGTCACCGGTCACTGTGATGACGTAAGCCCCGCTAGCACCCCCCACCGTTTGGATGGTGTACTCGTTCATCTCCCCGTCAGAGTCAGCGCCACCGTTAGGGTTCCAGATCCCGAAACGCTGACCAGCCAATGGCGCATCAGGCGTAGTTGAATCAACCGTGATTGTACGGTTGGCCAAGTTAAACGCTGTTATGCGGGCGTAGGTGTCAACACCAGTCTCGGCCGTGGACGGCCATGGCGTTCCATCGCGCCACCCACCTCCTGCACCACCTGCGTTCTGTGGCAACGGAAGCGTCATGTTGATGATCACGTCGACAGCCAGCAACGAGCCAGTTGTCACGTTCAAGTCAGCGTGGCCAGGCATCTGGCCAATGATGTAGTTGGCAGCTGCATTGACCACAATCGATGATAGCGACCTGTCGCCCTTGTCCTTGAGGACGGCCACGTCGTAAGACGACGGGCCACGCACCGCTGGGTACACATAAGCTGAGTCAATCGACGAGCTAGAGTCTTGAGCCCACTGGATCACTTGGCTCCAGTTCCCGCCCACGCCAGGGAACCCAAGGCGGTCAAGCAGCCTCTGCCGCAGGTCTTCGTCCGTGTCAGCGTCGCTGCCACCATCAATCCCCCCGTCCTCAACTGGAGCAGTCTGGTTGAGCCCCGCGACGGCTGCCGAATTCCACGTCATCACCACTTCGGGCTTCACATCGGTGTTGGCGCCATCAACGAGTGACTGCACCTCAATCGCAGCGGTGGCCCCCGCCGACAAGTCGACTGTCACAGCGGCTAGAGTTTGGTACTCCAGACCGGATGGCGAAGTGCAGATGTAATTGGCAGGGATCGTGGTAGGAGGCGCACCAGCCGCTCCTGGGCCAGAAACAATCAGGAACCCTGATGCTTTTGCTGGGGGCCTTCTCTCGACACCAAACACCCGAGCAAGCTCTTCAAGCCCATCGCCGCTGGCGTCCAGCGGAGATAGATCAGCCAAGGACAGCTTGTTGTTGGCGATGGCAATCGATACTCGGTTAGCGAACGCTTCAGCTCTGATGTACAGTTCACTACCAGGCTCTACGTTGGCAATAATGCCATGCTCCTGATACCCAAACCGTAGATCCGCGAGGATCTGATTATGAACCTCTTCGGGCGTCGGGTAAAACTGATTATCGACTGTCGGTAATGCCATTCTAATCGCCTACGGCAGTTGAACTGTCTGGGACAGTCCGCTGGTAAGATCAACGAACTCGATCTCCGTGAACTGAAGCTCTGGCCTATCTCGAGCTACCTCAACCTTCTTCAACACAATCTGCGGCTCAGGCTTATTCGTCATGATTCGAAGAGCGCCCCTGATGTCATTCGCAATCTTGTTGCGACCCTCAGCCGTGTTGAATTGAGGCTCATCGTAAGACAGCGCTGCCAACAGAACCACTCTCTGAGCCGTTGACCTCATACCACCGTTGCCGCCCGTCGTAGCGTCAAGAACGTACTTTCTGTACCTGAAATCGATCTCACGAGATGAGTGGATCTCAGGTCGAGGCGGAGCGGGCAGGGATGTGAACTGAGCGTATGGCCCGGTACTATATGCCATTACTGAATGCTCAACGTTTTCTGCGACGACGGACGCTGTGTAGGGGTATCTGGGTTGTTAGGATTCGGTGTTCTCTGTAGACCATCGCCTGCAGCAGTCGCGGGTATAACAGCTTCAGCATTGGCTGTTACGTAGGTCACGATGGCTGTTGCCAAGTGGTTCGCCTGCAAAGCGAAGCCTCGCTTAATGGGAGCGCCATAGGCTCCACTTGGAAGCTGTTCGCCTGGAATACCTGTCGTAGCCAACACATCAGCTGTGTAGTTGTCCACGAACTCATCGTAGATGGCGCCGGCCAGTCCAGTCTTAGGACTGGCCACACCAGCGTCATTAACAACAACACTTCCGGCAATCATGGGCATAGCGTTAATCCAATGGGCACACGAACAGCGGAAGCGTTGGAAGCTTCGGCAACGGCGGGGGAAATGGCGGCGGGATTGGTAGCCCCGGCAACGTGAAACTCGGCGGAAATTTGAAGAACGGCAAACTTGGCAGTGACGGCAACGTAGGAAGCTTCGGGAACGGCGGCGGGAACGGCGGCGGTATGGGCAAAGCTGGGAGAGCAAAACTCGGCGGGAATTTGAAGAACGGCAGGCTGGGAAGAGACGGCAACGTAGGAAGCTTCGGGAACGGCGGCGGGAACGGCGGCGGTATCGGTAGACCTGGTAAAGTGAAGCTAGGAAGCTTGCACAAGGTCATATGGAGACCGTCCAAGACAGCGAACCAATCCCGGCCATTCCGGTTGGTCCTGCCACGATAGACCGTGCTGGGGCCATGGGGGCGGTTGGCGGAGCAGGCACCATAAGTCCGAGGTGGCCGCTCCCAGTGTTGCAGGCGAAGTGTTGACCTCCTGCGCTAACACCGTCTGGCCCAACCTCGAGGTAGCCTCCTGCTGTCCCAATCAGAATGGAGTCGTTGGTGATCTTGATGTACGACTGGCCGCAAGAGATCAGAAGCGTGCCAGCTGACCCATCCATGTCGATCGTCATGTTGTCGTCATCTGGTTGGCTCACCGTGAACAAGGAAATGGCGTCCCTGTCATCCTTGATGAAGATGCGAGCTTCGCCTTCGCCAATGATCGCCCTGTCACCCTTCCCCAGGCTACCAACCTTGGTATCGTCTAGCCGGTTGTCCCGCGTCGCCAAGACGATCTTCTCGTGTCCATCCTCTACGTACACGGCCTCAGCTGCGCCTGTGGCATCAGGATCCCGTGGCCGATAGAAGAACCCTCCCATTCCCCACACTGGCTGCTCAGCTGCGAAACTTTCTTTCTTAATTGAGTCGCCTAGGTTTACCCTGATCTCCCCACCGTCTGATGTGGAGTTGGTGATGTCAGCGTAGAAGAACGGTGATTTTGCCATTGGTTACACGCTAGATGTCATCGCACGGAATAGATTAACCCATTGGATTGCTTCGTCGCTTATGCGTCGAACGTAGATATCACAGTGCTTGAACAGATCAACGGTTCTCTGTGGGACAGTGTCAGCGACCACCGCGCCGAGCTCTGACACAGCCAGTGCTGTCTCAGTGATCCTCACGGTTCCGCTAAAGGTGTTCCCACCTGAGGGCGGCTGCTGCACGATGCTGAGCATCTGCCCACCAATCAAGTCGGTTCTCTGAGAGAAGTACCAGTCGTAGTCGTCCGTGCCTGGTGCGGCGTCAGCCGCCACAGCGTTGCAAGAAACCAGGAACGACGATCCGGTGTACGGCACAGGGATCCCAGTTAGGGTGCTGGCGGTGTCGCCAAAGCCAGAGCTAGCAAGCCTTACGTTGGACGCGGGCCACACCTCGTATCCATCCACGTCTATCTGTCTGCCCCTGGCGGTTACCGTCACAACAGCTTCTGCCACCAGTGCATCAGCTGCAACCAAGGTAATCACAGTGGGCGTAACTACTGCTATAGTGTAAGTCCCATCGTTCAAGGCTGAATCAACGATAGTTAACCGCTGACCTGCCTCGAAGCCATCCGCCTCCCAGTTCCCAGCAGCTCGAGTTATCGTGTCGGGGTTGGCGTCAGCAAACGTTACTGACGTGGTGGCGTCACCACCAATCGAGAACACATCCCTAAACGTTGAGAAGATAGGTATGATCACGAAAGAACCACGCTGTGCTTGGGAACCAGGACAAGAGTTGTTTTGTCGGAGTCTCCCCTGTTCCTAGTGAACGTTCTGCTCATCACCCAGAAGTCCTCATCGATACCCAAGCTCTGCGACTTGAAGCTACATATAGTGTCGACGGCCCACACCCTATTGGTGCGAGACAAAAACCCGTCTACGGTAACCGTTAGTTGATATGCCGCCGTTGACCGTGCGCTCATGATGTTTCGTGCCTTTGCCTTGGCGCGATCAATTGATGTAGCGCTCTTGTCGGTGACGAACTTGGGTCGGTAGTGCCCACCAGTGCCGCCCCTGAACGTGTGCCTTCCGGTCTCGCCCTCGACGAAGGAAAGCTCAGAATAGGGCGCGCTCTCGGGTCTCACTGAGGTTGTTCCAACCTTAACCAAGGGCGCCGGTATAACAGCGCCAACTCCGCCAGTGTCTGACCCTGAACTGGCTGATTTGGATCTGTTGATTAGGTTATCGATGCTGCCTGCGATGCCGGGAACGATGGCGTCCATGGCAAAGTGGATCGCTGGAGAGATCACAGGCCCAACGGGCTCACTAGTGCGCTTGTTTCCCCTGCTCGTCTTAGATGTCTTTCCCCTAACGACAACCTCTGAGAACTGTCCGTTGTTAGTGTCCTTGATTTTCACAGACAGCGCACGGTTGCCGATCACGTTGGTGACCTTTCCTTCAATGATGCGATAGGCCGCCTGTTGCTCGTAATCTGGTTTAGACAGGAGTAGAACGCCATCATGGCGCACCCGAAGTGCCGCTCCTAGTCGTGAGAAGATGCGAGAACAGAAGCCATAGGCCGTCTCGTTCTCCTTGGCGTGAAGATCCTTCTCTTTCATCTCACCGAGCACGACTGGTGCAGCTCTTCCGTCAACCGGCTTGCCAGATAGCGCAGCCACATCAGCTGAGCTGTCGACCTCGATGCTAACGAAGCCGTAGGGCTTAAGTGCCTCTAGGACCAACGTCGACACAGGAGTTTCTGCGCTGGACGTCTTGCCAACGGACGCATCTACGCTGCCGGTCATGGCGTTAACTAAAACGCTTTTGCATTCGATCTGGATCGACACGCCACCCTTCCTATCAATCGAGGTGGTGACCGTCTCAATGACAGGTGTGGCCACTGGTCTACCGTGCACCTTGACGCCAACCAGCTCCCCCTTACGAAGTAGCTTCACGTGCTTCCCAAGCTGGCTAGCGTGAGGGGTGACGTTGAACGTGATGCTTCCAAGTGGTTCGATAAAGCTCTCCGTCATGTTGAACGAATTCCACGTCTGGATGTTCTCCCCGGTGGAGAACGAGATCGTAACAATCCCACGTGGAGTGATCGCTGTCATTACAGGAGGTAGTTAACCGGAGTGCCTGCTGGCAGCACAGGGTGCTTCAAGATTGAGGCGTTGATGCCCATCAGATCGCCCGTGGCGTTGCCAACGGATGAGCCGACCTCATTCAGTGTCATCGGGTGAGGTGTGACGAAGATGCCAACCGGTCGCCCCAGTCTCTCCTGCACTACGTCGCCCGCCTTCTTCGCCAAACTGGTCATACCGTTGTGCAAAGAGACCAGGTGGCCCTTGGTGGCCCAAGCTGCGTGGTCATTCAAGTCATCCACTGAATCGATGAGACCGCCGATGATCCCTACAGCTTGATTGATCATCCCCTGAGCCTTGAGTCTGGATGACAGCACCAGACCATTGATGGCACCGATTAGCTCCAACAACGAGGTGGTGCGCTGACCAGTTGGGTAGGAGATGTTAGCTGCAGCTAACCCCTTATCGGCCTCAGCTGCCAGAGCTTCAATATTGGCCTCGGTAGGCCCCAGCAGGTTTTGTACCTCGGGGTCTTCTATTGTCTCAGTGAACTTTACGGTGGCTGCAATGCCAGCCTTTCTCGAGGAGACAACCTCAACCTGGCAATCAACAACATGAGCCCTAAAGTCACCCAGTATGGGGTGGCTAAGATCGCCAGCGGTTCCATCGAACAATGCCTCTCGCCAATCGTTCCATAGACCAGGGAACAAGTCTGTGCCCAATGTGTTTACGAACAGCAGATGCAGGCTAAACCCAATGGCCCCCCGGCCTGTCCACTCATGCCCAATGCCGTCCACATACGGCCAAGGCCTCTGTGCTAAGTCATGAGCAAACTGAAAGCTGATATCATCGTACGGCGGAGCAGTAAGACCGCGCCAAGTGAACGGAGGTAGCTTCTGGATGACGTCGATTGCAAGGCTAGCCATCAGTCAGTGTCTGTTCCAAATACGGTTGGGATGGCTATGGCTGATAATTTTGCAGCGATACCCTCCAGCGACCCAGCGATGCTATCGGCGCCATCACTCAGCTTCTTCTCGCTGCCTCCGCTGGCAAATGCCTCAACCGCAACCTCCTGCTGTCGAGATTCAGCTGTAGCCAGAACGGCCGCTTTACCGAGCTCAGGTGAAACTTCGATAAGCGCCTGAGCCACCTGAGCCTTGACGTCACCGATCCCAAGCGCTGCTGCGCCTAGACCAGACACCCCCCCGAATGCTCCAGAAAACACACCTTTTCCTAGGGTTGGCAGCAGAGACTCTTCCCCTTCACCCTCGGCAAACTCTTTGCGGAACTCTTTCCCGCCAAGACCCTCACGCCCAAACCTAGCTTCTTTTTCAGCCAACGTGTTTGCAGCCAGCAGGTCTAGCGAAGCCTGAGCCTGATTCTTGCCCTCTTTTTTTAGAATCGACTGATCAATGGCCGACAGTTCCTCACCTCGCCTCGCCTTCTCAATGATCGGATTCAACTTGATCTGGGAAGCCTGCATGGCTCTGAGAGCCTCGTCGCGCATCTCCTCTGGCGATGCCTCTTTCTTCTTAAGGAGCCCGATGCTCACCAAAGCATCGATGGCAATCTGAGCAGCGTCTGCAAGCGCTGAGAACACTGTTACGAGAGACTCGAACACATCCGTCTCCGTGGCCATCTTGGAGATCTTTCCGACGATCTCTACAAGCTTAGGCGTAAGCTCGCCGCCTACCTCTTTGACCAGCTTGTTCCATACATCACTAAGTTGGCTTGAGGTCTTCTTGCCCTTGTCGGCGGCGTCCTGTCTAACCTCATTTTCAGCGTTCGAAGTTTCCGATAGTCGGGCAATCTCTTTAACGACGGCCTGCGTTGCCTTGTTGGCGTCGCCATTAGTCCTCTCCATCTCATCCTTGAAGATCTTCATAGGTTGCAAGAGAACAGCAAATGCCCTTTTGTCAAAACGTACATCAGTTGCGGTGCCCCTGGTCAATCTTGAGGCGTCGCCTCTGGTTGCCCTGAGAAGCTCGGGTATGATAACGTCGAGATCTTTTAACGACTTGCCATCTTCCTGAAGTACGTCAACGCCAAGCTTCTTCTTTAGCTCAGGAGCTTTCGCTTGAAGGTCCAGGATTAGATTCCTAAGACCAGTTGCCGTTCTAGCCGGGTCACGAATGCCCTTTTCTGCTAGCTGGAACAGTCCACCTAGTTTTCTCAGCCCCTCGGCGCCAGTTGTTTGACCGACCGCTGCCGATGCTGACGCGATCAACCCTATGTGCTTTGCCATGTCCGGTAGCTCGACGTTAGACTTCTTACCTTGAATCACCATCGCGCTAACCGTCTTCATCAGGTCTTTGGCTGGCACGTTCATGTTCTCAACGGCAATAGCCATTAGAGTGCCTAGCTCTTTCGCATTGGTTCCAGTGGCCACCATCAATGTGGCCATCTGCTCTTGTTGGGACAGTGCTGTTTTTAAGTCGCCCGTCTTCTGCACAAAGCTCTCAACGGCTGCAGCGATCTCCTCTGGCTTGGCGCCAGGAACAGACAGAGCCGTCTCCTGGAAACCAGCGGCAAGGGCCTTAGGGTTTATTCTCTCACCTGGAGCGCGCCCCATTACGGCAATGTCTACCGCCTTATCCTGTAGGCTGATTGACTCCCTAACAGCTCCACCGACGAGCCTCGTAGCTCCAGCTCCAATCAAACCGATCCCACCGATGGCTGCTCGGGCAGCACCGGATCCGATCCGGTTCATCGTCTTGGTCCGCTGAGCAGACCGAGAGCGCATGTTCTGCAATTGGGACTGATGGGCAGCGTGTCGAGCAGCAGACTCCCTCTTGATGTTCCTGAGAACGCTCCGCGTATGGGCGTCTTCTGCGGCAGTCCTCTTACGAATCGCAGCAGCATCGAGCTCTAGGGCTTTCTTCGGGTTCCTGGGCGGAGTAGCGTGCTTCTTGGCAGCCTGCTGAGCAACAGCAGCTGTCTTCCTGGCACTAGCTTGAGCCTGTACAAATGCCCCCCTCATGGCCATCTTGGTCTTCATAGCTGCCGCCTCAATGGACGTGAATGCAGATATGACGCTTTGGTGACCAGACGCCGTGAAGGTATAATTTACAGCTGGCAATTAGCGAGTCTCTTCATTGAAAATTCTCGTGAGCTTATCTTCGAGTGCTTGGGCGATGATCATAAACTTGCTAAAACCGCGATCGGTCAAGAAGCTCGCATAATGTTCGCCCATCTCGATCTTCATTCGGATGAAGTTAGCGCTGCTATGCGGAAGAGACGCCTGAGTCGACGCTTCCAGGTTTCCCGTCCGGTTCTTGTACTTGTGCGTCCGCCTCTCCCTCGCCGCTGCCAACTCCCCCTCCTTCAGCATCCTCTCCGCTAGCTTCTTCAGCTTGCTTACCCGAGTCTTGTGCTTCTTGGTCAGATCCCCCAGCCGCACGTCTACCTTCATTACCATCGGTTAGCTCCTTGGCCATAGCTGCCCACTCAGCGCTAATCAGCACGAACGCATGAGTGAGCCACTCCCTACTAACCTCAGCCAACAGCGTCTCAGGGATGTCACTCTTCGATGTCGCAGCGCATCCCTTGGCAACTGCTCGGACCTGGTCCATGTCCTCGATGTTATCGAGGGGTCCTTCCTTGGCGCGGACCTCGTTGTAGTAGTTCAGAAGAATTGACAACTGGTCCGTCGTCATGTTCTTCGTCATCCATGACGGAAGTGGGAAGGCTGGATATCCGTAGTTCTTTTCTTTGTCGCCCTCTTCACATCGACGGCAGGCCCGGAACAAAGCCTCAGCGGTCTTTCGATCGCGAAGGAGGTCAGGATCGCGCTTGGCGTCGTCATCCATCGCCTTGACCGATGAGTGAGCAGCCTGGATAGACTCGTCCTCCTCAGCCTTGGTGTTCACCCTGAAAGCGATCTTGTGGATTTCCTTGTTCCCAATACCAAACAAGCCCTGGACTTCGAACTCGTATACCTTTCGGACACGAGACTCGATTGCCAGGGCCAGCTTGCTCTTGCCTTCAGAGCTATCAGTCACTTTGTTGGTCTCTTAGCCTTCTAACGATTGTGTACCCAGCATCGAAGGCCATCAGTTGGCCATCAGTGAGCTTTCTTACCTCAACGCCGTAAAACCTGTCAGGTCGAAAAATGAACCGGCTACCTTTCTCGGTAGGGACAGACTCGACGCAATCGCTCATCAACAGCGAGTCAGCAAGGTTGGTGGAGTGAAGCGCGCCAAGCTCGAGCTGAACCTTCCACTCAAGACTGCATGAGCCCTGAAGTGGAGCTATCGTCCGCCACGCCTCCTGAACAGTAGCCAACAACCGATGTGTTTCGCTCTCAGTCATTAGCTCTCTCAGCTGTTGACCGTCTCGAAAAGCAATCCGTCCATCGCCGTATAGCGATTTGGCGCACATTTCAGTTGCCACCCAGATCGCCTGGTCGTCATCGCTCAGGTCGCCGGGCGCGTTGTCTCTTGCTGTGTGAAGGTCGCGAGCTCGCAAACCTGTCACCGAAAGCTTAATCGCTTCTGCCCCACGCACCCGATGCTCGATGTCGATTCGAGGTATCGGTGACTGGGACAGAAGCCTAAACAGCTTCTCTGGCAGAATCCCCTTAGGAGGATTTTTCAGCTGAACCTCTTACGAGAACTTGGACGCAGTCCCCTTGAAGGTGAACGAGATTGTTGTGGTAGCACCAACACCTGCAGATCGGGGGACATTTGTAATGTACCCCTTCGACACGCAGGTCTTCCCGCTGCCCAACTCTTGCAACGTGATCTCTACCTCTTCAAAGCTCAGCATCTTGTCTTCGAAGTCGATCTCGACACCAGCCAACGGGATGACGTTCGAGACGGTGATGGTGCGCGTGAGCGGAGCAGGAGTGATCCCTTTCCACCCGTCGATGATCGTCATGACATCTTGGATGTCACCTTCGATCGCTGTCTCGATAGTCGTGGCTTCCGCCAACGGAACCATGTTCACGAAGACAATAACGTTACTGTACAGTGCCATGGGTTAACCCTCTCCGGCCGTCAGTAGACGCCGCCCGACTTTGGTGTTATTTTTCATCTCATGAACCTCGAAGAGAGATTTTGGTCATTCGTAGATGTGCAATCTAAAAATGATTGTTGGGAGTGGAAAAGAGGCAAAACAACGGCTGGATACGGAGAGTTCTGCCCGGGTAAAAAGTCCGGGTTACCGACAACCGTTTATGCTCACAGGTTCGCATGGTCTACCGACCATGGAGCTATACCCAAGGGGCTGTATATCTGTCACCGATGCGACAACCCGTCATGCTGCAACCCTGGACACTTGTTTCTAGGTACTCCGACAGACAACTGCCGCGACATGATCGATAAACGTCGAAACGCTTACGGGGAGAGAGCCTCGAGTTCCTTGTTGACCAATCGGCAAGTTCTGGATATCCGCAATCGCTACGCTGCTGGTGGTGTTTATCAACGAGACCTTGCTGCTGAATATAAAGTCAACAGAGTAACAATTACGGACATTACCAGAGGGAAACAGTGGAGACATGTTGGCGGTCCGATAACCAAACGCCGCTCATGCAAAAAAACATAAGAGACTGTAACCAGTCAGGGTTTAATACGCTGGACCAGTCTCACGGATGAGGAACTCACCCTTGAGGAGATGCTCGACCGCGAACAGCTCCGCTGACACACTGATGCCGGCTGGGATTTTCGTAACGATGAGCGTCTTTTTCATCTGGTCAGCCTTATCAGGCGCGAGGATTGGACCCTCGTACAGACCAAGTGGTTTGGACGCCGTCAGGTCGTCGATAACCTGATTGATCATTCCCTTGACGATGAGGGGGGTCGTGGTGCGCGCCTTGGGGTTTTCGCCTTGCACTGGGTCATTGGCAACGAATGGCTGCTTCTGAGCCTCCCAGCGTCCCTCGATGATGCCCCATGCAAAGTCGATGGCACTCGTGATGTGCCCCTCGCGCGCCTTATAGTCATCCGTACCACCCGCGTTCGAGCTCCGACTCGTAACGTGGCGAACCAGAAAGGGCGTTCCACTCTCGCGGAAGCTGATGGGCGACACGCCGTTGTTGAGGTCAGCGCGAAGTTCGGTGTCCGTTGGTAGATCCGTAGAAACGAATGGCTTCGGAATCGAGAAGATCGTGTTGTCCGTCGAGGTGTAACCAGCGATGTTTGCCGACGGGTGAGCGATCTGCTGACTACGGACAACCGCGCAGCAGTGCGCCGCAATCATCGCAGGGGTCCAGTCGTTGTTTTCAGCGTGGTACAAGAAACAGCGCGTGCTGTTCTCACCATCGCCCACCAGTGCCGCCTGAGTTTGCGTGCCTACCAGGCCAGCGTGGACCGTCTGCTCTTTCCCGTTGATAGGCAGAGCTTGCTGGGTGATGTTGAGCATCCACTCACCGCCCTGGGTGTCGGTGTCTGTCCAGGCAACAACGTCATGAAACGGCAGCGCTTGGTAGTAATACTCACGCTGAGCAACGTTCACCAACAAGGCCGTGGCATCGTCGTCGACCGTGCCATTCGTGAGAGCGCCCTTGCTTACCGTCATCGCATTGGTGGAACCAATCGTGATGACCCGCATGCGAACACCGCGCGTGGCAGTTGCACCAATGATGAGGTCTCCACGAGGACCGTTCTGAGCAGCAGTAACCGTGACAACACCGGCAGCTGGAGAAGCTGTAACCTGAAGTCTACCTTCGTCGGCTGCTGTGATGTCATTCGAGACAGCCAGGGCAACCACAGTCGGAGTGTCTCCACTCGAGATAGTCGTCTGGATAATCTCACCGTGGATCGTCGTCTCAACGATGGCGTCAGCATCAGCATTCGTAGCAAACGTGAAGGCAGCCAAAGCGTTAAGCCCGGCGCTCTCTGTCACCACACCGAAGCGAATCGTGGCACCCGGATCGACAGACACGTACTTACGGTACATCGCGTACAGCTCGCTACGACGACCCACCAGCCCAATCGCATGGAGCTCATCGGTGACCGGATCTGTAACGTCATCATTTGTAGCCGATCCACCGAGTTGGTTTCCCACCAGGAGAACGGTGCGGTCAGGTGATGCACCCGAACCTGGCCCGGCTCCCAGGATGAGCTCGCGCCGAGTCGTCGGAATTGGATCGTTGGGATTGATTCCTGTGAGTCCCATTAGCTCTTATCCTTTTTATTGGAGCCAGCTGAAGCTACAGCAGGCGCAGTGCTACCAGCCTTCCCCTGTGCCTCTTCCAGCGACCCAGCCATGAAGTATCCACCATGTTGGGTCAGCATCTTTTTAGTGACCGCTCGCGCGATCTCAGGGTGGTACTCAACGACCATCTTGATTGGCTTGTACCGCTCAGTGATGAGAGCTCCACTCCGAGGGTTAGCGAGCATCTCTTGAGCCAGCGGGCGATAATGGCGCACTCGCGGATCGGCTACGGGAAGGCCATCTTTGCCTTCGATAATCATATATCTCTTCATCATGGTAGTTGCCCTGCCCTCATCGCAATCCAGTTGGTTCCGTCGAAGTAAACGTCTGCAAACCAAGCTTCACTAATCGGCAACACGAGCACGTTGCCCCCACCTGCTCCACCGTTTGCCAACGTGTAGGTAAACGCCCCAGTGTCGAGGCGCGTGATGGTGATAATATCTCCTGCCACAGCACCGGTTGTGACCAGGGTGCCAACGCGACTGGAGGAAAGAGTGGCAACTGGTAGCGTGCGGAATCGATTGCCCGCAATGGCAATGTTCACATCTGCATCAGTCAGCGCAGCGCCAGCGATGTCTTCCCGCTGGCGGATCCATCTCCCCTCAGACCCTCCTGCATGGCCGATGATGTTCAGAGCGTCAGCTGTGCTCACATCGTTGACAACCCATCGGTATACGACGGGTGAATCGAGCGGCGTGTTGTAGTGCTCGATTTGCGGACCAGGGTCAGCCAGCATCGAAGCTCGGCTTGGTCTGATGGTGGAACATCTGCGAGGGTTAGCCATTATTCGTCATCTCCCTCGCAGCCATCAGGTCCGCCGAGCACTCTGTCCATGAACAGGGTCGTGTCTGCGCTCTCGCCATCGCTAGCGTTCAGGGTCACCGCAATGTCGCGGTTAACATCTGCCGGGTCTTCCAGGGTCTCCTGGTGCACCCTCTCCATCACATTCCACCTGCCTCGAAGCGCAGGGTAATCCCTGCCTGAGATCTTCTTCACCCTTCGAGAAGCCGCCTCGTCTGGGCCCTCGTCGATACCGAATCGGCCAGGCTGACCCCCCATCCATTCGCTATGGAACGACCCAAGCGGCCCCAGCGTTTCGCAGAGCGATTGCCCGAGCGGAGCACCGTCGAACCCGTAGGATGGATGACGACTTCGAAACGACACCTTGTGCATGATGGCATCCACTGCGTTCAGCAGGCCGGCTCTCCGATCCATCTCGTCGAGCTCAGGAAGCTCGTCGAACACATACATGAACTGGATCTCTCGGACCCTCATGTTGACTAGAAGCGACCACTTTTGAATAGTGCTCTGCCCATCCCACCACACGTACAGCGATGGAATCGGCAGGGTGACGCTGTGCCCCCTAGGGTGTGTCGGATCGAACGTGAATCGATTCGCTGCTGGCACCGCCGTTGATGGCGTCTGAGCCAGATTGGCAAGCTTGGCGTTTAAGTTGTCGTTCAAGCTGAATGCTGCGTAGTCGAGCAGCGCTTCGACAACTGGGTCATCGAACTTGTCGCCTAACGCACCAGCAGGAACCGGTAACGTGAGCGGTCCGACTGCTGAGGTCTGGCTAGGCATCAGAATACGTCAAACGACGTTGGGTCCAAGAACACCTTGTCGCGATCGGGAGTTGGGTCGTCTGGATCCCCAGTGCGAACGATGCCGCCCTGGTTCGCCGCGTTCTCCGGGGAACCCACGACGTTCATCCTGGTGACGCCATTGCGCAGGTCCATCAGGTCTCGTCGAGCGCGCTCAATCATGTCGTCGCCGTCTGCTCGGATGTACTCGGGATGACGCTCCACCAGAAAGGCAGCAGCAACGTCCAAGCACAGCCGCTTGAACTCTGTTGGCGCGCCAACACCAAGCGCTTGCAGCGCTGCGATATCGTAGTTTCCTCTGACAAATCCCTCGCAGTACGCCTCAGCGTCCGCAATGACCTGAGCAAGAGGACCAGCGTCCGGAGACCCGTCAATATCATCGTCCAAGATCTGACGGACCACGCGAGCCGTGAGTCTGTTCTCCAGGTCAGCTTGGACGATGTACGTCACACCAGATCCTTTACGAAGGTCATGTTGAGCTCCATGAGCTTTTCAGCCCATGTGTTTGGGAAGCTCTTCAGACCACAACTCGGCCAGTAAGGGACTGATACGTCCCTGAACTCGAAGGCCACATTTCTGCCAGTTTCATTGCGCCACTGGCTATGGCCTCCGGGCTCAAGTCCAAGGCAGGCGTTCTCTGCCTTGGGCCTCTTAAACGAATTGCTTCGCTTTGACAATGATTACGCCCTAACCGTGGTCAAAAGGTACCCGGTGGGGGAAGCAATCACGTTGCTGGTCTCACTCAGGCTAACCTGAGCAGTGTACCCACCACCGTGCCCACGCAGCTGCTCGTAAACGAGCGACGTGAGCTTGGTGCCATGACGGAACGTGCTCGCGAACGCTGCGTTGCGACGACTCGGGCGACGCATGACGCGCGCCACGCCGAAGCTATCAGCACCCCACAACCGCGTGTACACAGCCGTCTGACCTTCGTTGGCCGTGTCCTGCCGGGCCTTGCCAATGAGGTAGCTCTGAACGCCGAAGAATCCGGCAATCATGTTCGGAGTTGCCAAGCCAGGCGAGGAGCCGTTGTACTTGAACAGATCCAAGATGGCCGGATGACGACTCAGAACGTTGTACACCTCGAGCGGACTGAAGAACTTCAGTTCACCGGGGCCACGGCCAGTCCACAGTGCAGCAAGCATTGTGTCCTGGATGTCCGCAATCGGGTCACCGCCAGTCGCGGTGTCCCAGCGGTTAGCCGCACCGATTGCCGTGGTGTTACCGCCGTAGTTGCCGCCCGTGGTCATGAGCGTTGCAATGCGCGACTCTTCACGGAACAAGAGGCCCTCATTGATTGACTCGACCACATCGACAAGCTCATCAAGTGGTGCGTCTTGGTTGTTCAGCGTACGCTGAGCAACGAAGTTCGAGTAACCGTACGGCAGACACGTGTAGGTCGCCGTGCCGCGGGTTTCCTGGAATTCAGTCGCCCGGTCACGGTTGCCCAGCGCATCGTCAGGATACGCCACGCGGTCACGCTGGCCGTACGTGTAGTAGGTGTCAGTCTCTTTCGCCGTCTGAATGATCGGCGCGAGCTCCAACCCGATGAACTCCTCGTTCGCGTACTGAATCGACAGGTTCGACAGGGTACTGTTCTGGTGAACGGTCCCTGCGTCGATGTCTTTCAGAGACACGATCTCAGCATTGGCCTTGCGCAAAGCTTCTTGCACTCGGGGGCCACCTTCATAGATGGCTGCCTTGACCTCATTGATGAACTCTTCGTACTTCTGAGCCTTGCTAATACGGCCAGTCTTCTTGTCGTAAGCGCGCTGACAGCTTTTGATGCTATCGTAGCTCACGCTCGGACCGGCGCTTCGTAGGCGCTCGATCTCTTTCATTTCCCAGTCGCTAACCTCAACGATTTTGCGACCTGCGGGGCTTCCACCAGTGATTTGTGACATTGCTAAGTCCCTTCCTTACGCGTTGCCACGGTTGGCGATGCAAGGCATCATGCCCACGACGTCACCAACGACACCGGATTGCATAAAAACGCCGTAGATTGAGCTGTTGCCCGTTCCATCTGAGTCGTGAGCAGGCGCGTCAGTAAACCCATCAGCCACCGCGATGGCCTTGGTGCCGCGAGTGCAGCCACCCGTGCCACACGCGACAGGGATGACTCCGCTTGAGCTGAGAAGCATCACAGCCACTCGGGCGCCAGCTACTTCGGTCGTAGCAAAAACCCCAATGCCCAGATCACTCGCTCCACCAGCATCCTGTACAGTGGTGTCCGATGCCATGACAGCAAGCTCACCAATGGTGGCGGCCTGGCCAGCAGCGACCGTGAATTCTTCGAAAGTTACGTGCTCTAGTTTGCGTAGTGCGGTTGCCATGATTCAATCCTTCTTAGCCGAAGACCCGCTGACGGATGATGTTGTCGAAGTCTTCGCCGCCCTTCCCATTACTGGGAGCAGGAAGCGCCTTAGGAACAAGAGGCTCACCGTCGTCACCATCAGGGCCACCAGTGATGCTCATGAGTGTGTTCATGTCGGGCCGCGCCTCAATGCTCTTGAGGTGCTCCTCGAACAAATCCGGGCTCTGGACGGCCAACTTGACGAGCGTGGTTTTTTCAGCAGGAGAAATCTTCTTCCCAACCAACCCGTCGAGCCGCTGCCCAAGTAGCTTGTGCGTCAGACCGTCAGCTCGCGTCTTCTCGTTCGCAAGTTGCTCTTCGAGATCCTTGCAACGCTCGTTGAGGGTCTCAACCTTGGCCTTCTCGCCATTGAACTCTACCTCGAGCTTGGCAAGTGAAGCCATCTTCTCCTGTAGAATCTCTTCCACGTCCATTTGTTCGCCTTTCTTTGCGGTTTTCTGAGTATCAAGCGCCTTGGAAAGGCGTCGTGCTAGTGCTTCAGGGTTCGACCCAATAGGGGTCGCGCTAATTTCCATGAGAACGTTGTCGCTCAGGACGGTCACGTCCTTGTCATCGCGTCGTTCGACGCGGACAGTGTTCGGGTTAAACCCCACGCTCACAGCTCGCAGGGTGCCCTCTTGGAAGCTGTTCCAGACCTGCTCGCCCTTCGGGTTGGCCTTCTCGGATGCAAACTGGATGGTGGCAACCAGGGCATCTCGACCATCGACCTTCTCGATCCCGATGTAGGTAGCCTTTCCGATCGGCAACGTGTCCTGCTGAAACATCCGGTTGTGGTTCCACAGGATGACGGGATTGCTTCGGAACCGATCCAGGTTCCAGACCTGCTCCACAATCTCACCATGACCATCAATGGCATCGGTCGATGCAATGACATCCACAGAGCGACGGTCTTCGTCGATCCCGCGGACCAGCATCGAGCGCGTGAACAGGCCAGTGTCATCAATGACCTCCAACCAGTCAGTCTGCTCTTTAGGCTGCTTCTTCTTCCTGATCGCCATCTTGTTCTTCTCCGCTATCTTCAGCCTCTTCCGGACTGGGCTCCGGATCTTCGTTAGCCGCGTCATTTTCAGGCCCGATCGTCTCTTCACCAGGCTCTGGCTCCGGCGCGCCAATGCGGTCACGGATCCAAGGCTGCGAGAGCGTCACACCGCTCTGCCACAATGCGTTGACAGCGCGCGAGAATGTTCCGATGTCCTCCACGTCCTCAGTCACGAAGTGGAACCCAGGGACCATCACGTCTTTGCCGAAGTTCAACTCAACCAGCGGCATGATGACGTCGCGCCTAATGGTCGTGGCCAACGAGATTGCGTCTCCTTCTCGGATGTCGCGACGCACTCGGTCATGGACCTCGCCCAAGGACCTCGCCCCGCGCTCTCCAGCGTCCACCGTCAGCGTCTGACCGAGTACGGCCTTGCTCATCTCCATGCCTAGAAATTCTGCGAGCTCACCATGCTGACTCTGGGCACCTCGGCCACGCTCAGGCCACTCCACCTTCAAGTCAACTCGGTCGCTCATCGTGGCGATTCCGGTCGAAGTCATCTGCTCCAACGCGTCCGTCAGATCGTCAATATCCTCGGTGCTCGCTCCCGACTTGTATGTTCCAATGCGCCAGGGCTTCCAACTCATCTCCGCCAATCGCAGCCAGTCCGTCATGTTCCAGTTACGGAACAGCGCAGCCCACATGAGCACGTACTTCAAGCCCTCGCGGGCAGGCACGTCCCCAGTTATCCTCGGCTGGTGCTGGATGAACTTACCAGGGTAACGCTTCTGCAAATCAACGCCGCGTTCGTCCATTCCCAAAACATCGGTCCACTCGAGTCGGCCGTTCTCTCTAGAGAACTGGAACCGACGAGGGCTAATCAGGCGAAACCCGTCTAACTCGATGTTTCCACCACTCTTGACATACTCGACCTCGCTAACCGCGTAGCCGAAGTAGATCCCACCCGTCAGATGCGCGATGAGGTCATTGAACCCTCGGATATCGGAGCCTCTCCCCTGAGCTCCCTCCAAAGTTTTCTGAATGAAGAACGCGATCTCTTTATCTCGGTCAGATGCCGCGTTGTCACCTGGTGCAGTTGCAGCTGTCACCTTCCAGCGCAACGTGGCCAACGCCGTTTCCCGCGTCCCCAGCAAGCTCTGCAGGTGCGAGTCTTTCTGCCTGGCCTCGTTCGCCAGATCAACCATCCGGTAGAGAACCCCGACGTCAGCCTCTCGGATGATCGCAGACACGTCAGACGGCTTGAGACCGCCGCCGATACGAAGAAATTGGTCGCATAGCGGCAAGGTCGGAATAATGGGATTCCGCCTGACAATGATTCGCCTTTCAACCAGGCGCGCAAGACTTGCGAATACTCCCATATCAGCTTGCGACCTGACCGATGGCCCTGTCGTACGCCTCCACGCTCACAGCGCTCTCGGCGTCAACCTCAGACAGAAACGCCTTTGACGCATCCTCATATCTCAACGCGCTGTCGTCGTGGTTATCCATAGCGTTAATCAGTGCGTCTGCCCCAGACTCGATGTCGAATCCGGTGTACCTATATCCAAGATCGTAGGGCATCAAATCGCTGTTATGAATCAACGGGTACCCGCCATACAGGGCTTCGTAATAAGCGTAGTTCAGCCCGTTCTCCCACTGATGAGAGACAACGATGTCGGCATGATTGGCCTGATGCGACGGGAACCGGCTACGCCCTTGGAACGAGCATACCCCGTAGCCGTCAAAAGCCTTATCCTTGACGATATCCAGGCTCTTGCAAAGGTTCTGGAACGTCACCTGCTCCATCATCTGCTTCGTGTTCGTGGCCAAAACACACTTGATACGCTCAGGGTGACGACGGTAAACCGTCTCACAAATGAGAATCGGTATGAATGCCATCTTGACGATGTTGATATTCGGCTCGTAGATGGCAATCCGCTTCTTGGTGCGACCTGCCTCGTACCCAAACGCAAGGTTCTCCTTGCGGATGAGCTTATCTATGAAGTACGGCGACCAGATATGTGGAACCACCCTCACCGGGCATCGGTAGACTGTCTTCCAGTATGAGCCACACGTGTTAATGTGCTGCTCGTTCGTCCAGATCTCGTCGAACTGGGCGCCGTTGACGATCGCGCCAGATTTCTGGCCGCGCATCATCCGCTCGCCGTCAATCACATACTCGTTGCCGAACTTGTACGCGATTGCCTTGCCACCGTTGGACCGAACCCTATCAACGTCGGCTGCCGACACTTGCCCATGGCACTGGACCAGCAAATCGAGGGAGTCAATAACCTCTGGCAGTCTTACGAACTCGATACCTGAACCATCGAGGTCGAGACCTTTTGGTACGGGGATATCGTATCCCGCGTTGATGGCTACAACCTGTGCCCCTGGGATACGCCTAAGGCACATCGCCAGGAACACACATTGCTGGACAGCACCGCTGTTCCAGATATTCCCGTTCTCCTGCAGGAAGAACGTTATGCCAACCTTCATCTACGCAGAAGTGCTCGTGTACTCAAGGCGAACTGCAAACAGGTTAATGGCATCGGTAGCGTGAGCTGCTGGGATCACGCTCATACTGAGAAACGATGGGCTGTCAGGAACGTCCGCCGCTGCAATGGTCCCGGTAACCCGATGTACAGAGTTGGACGCAGCGCCATCTGTCACGGTGTCTGTTACGATGGCAGCGCCATCCCACGACGTTTCGACCGTGAAGCTTGCGGCGTCGGTCGGAACTCCAGCCGACGAGACCCACAACTCAATCGTAACGTCGGCTGTGCCGTCAATGTCACCAGGGAGAGACAACGATGTTGCAATCTGGTCTTGATTGGTTGCTATCCATTGCAGCTGCTGTGACTCAACGCCGTTTGCCTGGAGGGCCGGCGTTGAGTCGCTAGCTAGAACCCCGCCGACGGCGGCGAGGTTTCCTACGTCGGCCGTTGCATTCGTCTCGCGGAACGAGAACAGGCTAACCGACACATGTCCCGGCGTCAGCGCATCGAGGCGCGTATCGAGCGATGCGTCAGCACTGAGGCTTGTTGACTCCTCAGTGCTCACCCGCGTCGTGAGCGACAAGTCTGCACTCGTCGAGATGCTCAACAGCTCAGTCGGCACCGCCTCCATATCGGTGGCAGCGAACTCACCAGCAGCATCCTCAAACCCAATCAGGCTAGCTCCCAAACCGCTGGCCGCACTCGCCAGGTCGGCCAAGTTCGGGATCATCGCGTAAGCAAGACCCGTCGTGTTCAACGTAATCGGATCGTCCGTTGTCAGATACGCCCACTCGTTACCGAACGTCGTACCCTCGGACACGTACTGCAGCATGCCCGCCGTCACCTCGGCCGATGCGTCCGCATCGCCAACGCGCGTCAGGATGAACGGCAGCGCACCAGTGCCAACCTGGGTCACCTGATACGGGCCGTTATCCTGGCTAGCTACCTCGTTCGCCAACAGAAGGCGCTCGCCCACAATTAGCGTCACACCGTCCTGGGCAGCAAGGGCTCCGTTGCCATCAGCGGTAATCACGTTGCCAACACGGGTGTTCGCCGGCAGAGCGGCCGTCGTACGAGCGCGCACCGTCGACAGGTTTACCGTGCCAATCCCAACAGCGCCGCCACCAGCCGCCAACCAGCGACCAGTGCCCGACGTAGGAACGATCACACCAGGACCAGCAACAGCTGTGGACGTCGAGTTGAACTGCCACATGGTACCGTCATCGGTCTTCAGGGTCAGAGCCCCGTTGATGCGATGAGGGTCGGTCGTCGCCAACCCCTGCAGGAGCGCCGTCGTTGCGATCGGTGCTCCGATGCGTCGGTCAACCAGTCTTGCTAAAGTCTCACCCCAACTACGAGCCATGATAATATCCTTTGGTAGCCCGCTTATGTGCGGGTATTCGTACCTAATGTGTGAATCTTAAAATCCGCGCTTGCCCATCCGGTAGCCGGATGCTCGGCGAGGCCGGTGGGCTGCTGTGTCGGACCGCTTGTGAACGAGCTTCGGAGCAGGGCGGAACACCGCCAACGCCAGGGCGTCAGCCATATCCGGCGAGCGGCCCAGCCTCTTCTTGATTTCGTCCTTCTTCTCGACCTGCATCCGGTTGCGCGTCGCAAACGTATACTTCGGACTCAACAGGTCACTCTCGAGCTGGTTGTTCTTCGGGATGGCGCCGCCACCCTTCAACCATTCAGTGATTCCGAACCACAGTTGAGCACGTGTGTTGAAGTACTCGTCGCAATCCGATGGATCTGCACTGTTGATCCCAATGCACCTCACCCGCTCATCCTGATTCAGGATGCTCACAACACCCAGCCCTACCCCACACGCATCCACCTTCACCAGCGGAGGGGGGTCACCCTTTGAGTGATGCCTCATCGCCTCGTGCAGGACGCGCTCACTGACCGCATGCTCGTCGAGCTTGCTGACGGTGACCGGTTGGAAAATCTTATTGCCTCGCCGTCCGATGATCACCGTGTGGTCGTCACCAAACCGGGCGACGTCCACCCCAAACTCCAACTGCCCTATGGCAGGGGTTTCATCATACCGTCTGAGGGCCAGATCGACCAGATACAGTGGGATGACCGTCTGCGCGCTTGAGTCCGCGAAATCGCCTAAACAGCGAACCTGGTACCTCGGGTCATCTGGGCCCCACTCCTTCAGCTTCTCCTCGGCCCACTCCGCCGTGGCCAACCCGGGGATGCTCTCAGAATACGGGACCGCTTCGAGCGATGACACGTGAATCGTGCGCCAAAACTCACTCCCGCCGTGAAAAGCCTCGTAAAACGACCCAGATGGCTGCGTGGGGTTACTCAGCATCAGGATGTGGGCACCGCCGGCACGGTTGCCCTCAATCGCCTCGAAAATCTGCTCTCCGACACCTGAGGCCTCATCGACGATGAACAACATGTTCTTCCCCGATAACCCCTGCATCTTCTCAGCGTCCTTCGTCGAGAAACCGATAATCTCTCGCCCATCAGGCCACTGCATACCAATACCAGGCATCTGCGCCGGCTCAGGCAGCCACACACCGTTCTGCTTCGCTCGGCTGTACATCCTACGGATCTCTTTCCATAGGATGTTTCTAATCTGCGGGTTCGTTGTGGCCGTCATCACCACTCGACCATCAGGCTTCGTGTCAGCCCAATGTATCGCAGCAGCAGCAGCGCCAGCCGATTTCCCAGTCTTCTGTCCTGACCGGACACATACCCTCGGGTGCTCGTGTACCGCTCTCAGGATCTCTGCCTGCCGAGGCCAGGGCGTCATCCCCAGCACCTTCTCAGCGTACTCTACAGGATCAGTGTATCTGACTTGGCGCTTGGTCTGGTTCGCCGCCATCCGCTGGCGCACCAGCATCCTCATCGTCGAGCGCGCTGAGGAACCTGTTGTAGTTTTCCCCATCCAAAACCCTCTCGGCGATTGTCAATACACGCTCCAGCTCCTGCCTCACGTCCAGCTTAATCCGCTGCGCATACCGGTCAGGGAACACCCGCTCCAATGCCCAAGCCTTCGCTCGCCAGTCAGGTGACTGCTCAATCGTACCCAGACAATCAGCCTCGAACGCTGCCTCAGCTCGCTCCACCAACCCAATGAATGAGTGAAACGGCTCCTCACCCACGGCAGCCTTCTTCTCCCACCTCTTCAGAACTGCTCGGCTGACACCAGCGCGCTTGCACGCCTTCAGGCGGGACAGACCTCTCTTCAGGCCTTCCTCAACCTCGTCAATCAGGTCCGATGTCAGTTCCATATCACCCGTTTAGGGTGCACCCAGGAATGGTCAGGTCTGGCAAACTTTGGCTAACTTTTGTATGGAAACTTTGTTGGCCCTTATGGAAGCAGCCAGGTGCCCATCGCGTAGCTTTAATTCGCGAAGCTTACCGTTCATCTCACCGAGGTATTCCTCAATGATGTCAGACACTATAGCAATCTCGTCAACGAGATCGGGACAACTCTTCCGCAGCGCCGCAATCGTGACAGTTAACTTACGACCTTGACCGCCACCTACCAAAATTTTTTTTTGAATCTCGCGCTCGCGCCTTCGGATTAATCTCGCCATCCGGCGGGGGGCTCCTGGGTCCTCCGCGATACCCATCTGCTCGCACAACTGACCCATCGTCAAAGGGCGCGACAGATACATACGCTGGCTCAAGCCACTAACCCCTGTTGGTTAGCCCACGACTCAATCCGCCGCCGACGCTCCTCGACCTTGCTCGATGGCTTTCCAGCTGCGATCCGGTAAGCCTCATGCGCTGTCATCAATAACATCGGAGCAGCTTTGACAATAGCGTGCAACTGCTCTTTCTCCTCAGGCGACGCACCTCGCAACTGAGAGTGACACCGAGCAACAATGCCAGCAGCAAGCCCATGCTCTGATGTTAGCTGCACCCCAAACGCGCAAGGACTGTACGCCGATTCTAATATCGATTGCAGCTTCGCGCTCAACTGACGCAACGCCTCGCGTATACGCGTCTGTTTGCGCGCTGCATTGCATTGCTTCTGCGTAGGGAAGCTCTGTATATATCCGCCCGATGGCGCGCCCGATATGCACTGAGCCTTAAAGCCCAAGTCAGCAGCGGCGTCGTTGAAGTACCACGCCAACTCAGGAAGAGGCTTGATTAGCGATGCCCTGCTACCCATTAGGCTACCTGTTACCACGACATGGGATGCTGCGCCAAGCTTCGTTGCAGTGGTGAAAAGGTACGTGGGTGCCTGCTGTGCGATTTGGGGGGTGGACCGCCGGCTGCTCAGTGGCTCACTAAGGATCTAGATGAACGGATGTTCAGTGCCTCACGCCAGAGTCGTTCCACTCCCCAGTGAGCGCGTGTTCAGTGCGCATACGTGCGGTGCGTCGGCGCTGGCCAGCACGCTAGCCGCGCATTGCGTGCGCTCGCGCTCGCGGTGTTCGCCTATGGCTCCGCCGACACGGCGGCGCCCGCCGCCCCGCTAGCCGCGCGTTAGCGGCAGGACCGCTGGCAGTGCTGCAGCGCCGGCCGCTTGGCCTTCGTT
>Ga0114919_10000684_pt1 | contig 26706 bp, 26 predicted proteins | sample BlataG_FD_88682 | JGI IMG/M metagenome (GOLD analysis project Ga0114919, IMG submission 88682) | Deep subsurface microbial communities from Black Sea to uncover new lineages of life (NeLLi) - Black_00105 metaG | ecosystem: Environmental > Aquatic > Marine > Oceanic > Sediment | place: Atlantic... | reverse complement strand
TGAAATTATGACTTAAAAAATCAATGAGATAATTTAGCGACGAATTGTTCTTAATAACTCTGGCGCGGCTCGGGCTTACGGGTGCTTAAGCACAAGTTTCAGTCGGTTGGAAAGAGATACACGCCGTCGTGGAGCGTTCTCCCTGTATTGGGATTCAAATGCGTTTGCCCTGCTTTTTAGGCTGACAGGGCTTGACTTGGAATGTCTTGTTGATTATATCCTTTTGACATAATCATATAATAATTGACAACTTTATGGAGGAAACATCGATGGATTTTAAGTATCATCTTGAAAGCGCCTGGAAAATGACACTGCAGTATATTGCACCACTAATATTCATGACTCTTGCCATGATCGTTATAAGTATCATTACGTTAGGGGTCCTGGCACCGGTAACAATGGCCGGCTATATGCATTCCATTCTCCTGCTGATAAAAGAGGGACGCGAGCCCAAAGTTCAGGATATTTTTTCGCAAATGAGACTTTTTTTGCCCCTTTTTTGCTTCGGTATTGTTGTCTTCATTATAACCATGATTGGAATGATGCTTCTCTTCATACCCGGAGTACTGTTTTTGCTTGCGGTCTCATTCTGCTGCATTTACATGCTACCGCTGATGACAGACAGAAATCTGGGCCTCCTTGATGCTGTCAAGGAAAGTTATTCAATGGTTACAAAAGAGTCTATTGTGGACCACATAGTGGTTTTTATCCTATTTATAGGAATATCTGCGATTGGAAGCTCCGTATTTATAGGTTCTCTTTTTACCCAGCCACTGGCAACTATCTTTCTGCTGTCAGTCTATGAAACGCTCGGAAAGGCAAAGCCTGTGACACCGCCTGGACCGCCTCCCGTTAAACCGCCTATGACCGGAAAATAATTAAACGTCTCGGAAATTCTACAGCTTTTCGAAAATAACGGTTTTTTGCCGGTGAGAAATCCGGGCGAATAAGTATGGACTTGAATAAAAACAATATTTCCGAAAATATTAAACGCATACACCTGATCGCCATCTGCGGAACCGGAATGGGAGCCCTCGCCAGTATGCTAAAGGACTTGGGCTATAAAGTAACCGGCTCGGATCACAAAGTGTATCCCCCCATGAGCGACTTTCTCTTAAGCAAGGGGATTGAAATTGCCGATGGCTTTAACGAAAAGAATGTTTTATACGGTCCGGATTTGGTTGTTGTGGGAAATGCCGTATCAAAAGATAATCCCGAGGTCGTTAGAATGGATCAAATGGGGCTTGAATTCTGTTCCATGCCCCAGGCGGTCAACAAATTCGTTGCGGCAGACAAAAAGCAGCTTGTAATAACCGGCACCCACGGCAAAACCACCACATCTTCGATTCTGGCCTGGATTCTTTATCACGCCGGTCTCGATCCTAGTTTTATGATCGGAGGAATCGTAAAAAATATTAACAGCAATTATCATCTTGGAAAAGGGGAATACATTGTCATCGAAGGCGATGAATATGATACGGCTTTTTTCGATAAAGGCCCCAAGTTTTTGCATTATGATCCTTTCATGGCGATACTGACCGGCGTTGAATTTGACCACGCGGATATATTTAAGGATATCAACCATGTAAGGCAGGCTTTTGATGCCTTTATAGGCGGCATTTCTCCCCATAGCACCCTGCTTGCATGCGACAATGATAAAAACGTTGCGGATCTGGTCTGCAAAAGAGAGTGCCGGGTTGTAAAATACGGCAGAAATATAAACACCTTTTGGCGTCTAGGCGTTGTTTCCATTGACCCGCCATGGACCTTTTTTGAAGTTTTAAAGCATAATGCATTTTTCGGAAATTTTAAGACACGACTTGTCGGAGAACACAATCTGTTAAATTCTTTGTCCGCCATTGCCGTTGCGGATAATCTTTTGATCCCGGCAAAGGCAATTGCAACGGCTTTTGAAACGTTTGAAGGTATCAAGCGGCGCCAGGAAGTGCGCGGCCAAAAAAGCGGCGTTACCGTGATGGACGATTTTGCCCATCATCCCACGGCCGTTCGTGAGACCATCCGGGCGGTCAAACCGTTTTACCCGCAAGGACGGGTGGTTGCGGTATTCGAACCCAGAACCAATTCCAGCATGCGTAAAGTTTTCCAGGACATCTATCCGTTTTCATTCGACATGGCAGACCTCATATGCATCCGCAATCCCTCCCGCCTTGACAAGATCCCTCCAGCAGAAAGGTTTTCAGCTCAAAAACTGGTGGCAGACCTCAAACATCGCGCAAAGGATGCGTACTATTTTCCGGACACCGATTCGATCATCGATTTTTTGCTCACAAAGGCCAGGTCCGGTGATCTCATCCTGATTATGTCCAACGGCGGATTTGACAATATTCACGAAAGACTGTTGAATAGATTGTAAATATTAATATTTCTCTTTCAGGGCGTGTATGGGATTCGTTTGGGCTGAACGATTGATGCCTTGTATATCCGGCCGATACAAGGCTTGCAGAATTTAGGTGTTATGCTTTAGCCTTCCTATTATGTTTGCATCAAAGGCATATCACGTTCTTGCAGCGCCATATGGGGTTATCGTTGAGATGATCCGATTATGCAAACGGCCATTATCGGCGATAAATCCGTTTACCAGCGTGATGGGACGATTAAAATTAAAAGGCGTATTATTTAGGTCTACGCAACGGCCCCCGGCTTCCGTGATTAGCAACACACCGGCACAAATATCCCACTCATTCTTAGGGCCGCGACTCCACGATGCATCGCACAAGCCAACAGCGACCCTCGCCAGTTTGTATGCAGTGCTGCCCATTATGCGAATTTGTAACAGATTTTCAAAGGGTTCAAATTCACCCCGTTTGCACTCGGAACGGCTGGCATCGACCAGGGCGCCCTCAAATTGGTTGCGTTTTGTAACTTGCGCCCGGCTGCCATTTATGAATACACCGCTACCGCGCATGCCATAGAAAAGTTCGTCGGAAGCCGGGTTGCAGATAACCCCTAAAACCGGTTGGCCATTCTCTACCAAGGCAACGGAAACGACAAACTCAGGGATTCCCATAATAAATTCTTTGGTGCCGTCTAAAGGATCGACGATCCAGACTCTCTCTCTTTGCAAGCGGTCAGGCTGATCAACGGTTTCTTCGCTCAACCAACCTGCTTCCGGTAGCCGGACGGTTAAGCGGTGATGCAAAAGAGTATCGGCAGCATAATCAGCATCCGTGACCGGGTTGTCCGGTGATTTATTTTTAACGTCAAAAGAGGACTTGTAATACTGCATGATGACATCCCCGGCTGCCTTTGTAATCTCGATTGTGTCTTTCAATAGCGATTCCATGATGAGTTTTTCCTTATTATCGCTTCCTAAATCAACCCCGTGATTTCTTGCAGTATCCCAAAGCCATATTAAAAGATGAATGTCCAACATCGAACATTGAACGTCGAATAATGATGTCGCTCCGCTCCTCAAATTATTCCAACATCGAATTAATGGTACCTTCTGAATAAGTTTTAACCATCTTTTGGTTCCCTTTTTCCCATTCAACGTTCGATGTTGGACGTTGGATGTTCGATGTTCATCTTTTTCAGTAAACCTTCCACAGTCCTTCCGGCGCAAAAAATAACTTAGCGCTTATGCCCTTGTGCCCCTAGTCGCCTCGCCGTACCTGATCCGCGGGCGAGGTTGCTATGGGTATCAACATAAAATATTCTCGCGGCAGGTTATTCCGGGGTAAGTTCTTAATAACTCCGCGTAGATTTCTACGGGATGTTTAACACCTATATTGTCACCGGACTTTGACAGCATATCAAAGAGCTGAAGCATACAGGCCGGACATCCGGTTGCGACAACTTGGCATCCGGATGCCTTGATGTTTTCCAGTTTTAATTTTCCGATCTTCGCCGAAAGTTCATAGTATTGGAGATTAAAACTTCCCCCAAGGCCGCAACACCAGTCCGATTCAGGCATTTCTTTAAGCCGGTATTTCGGGTTGGCTTTGATGAGAGATCTGGGTTCGGCAAATACTCCTAAGGTTTTTTTAAGGTGGCAAGGGTCATGATAGGTTATTGTAACGGAATCGGTACAATCAACAACTGTGACATTTTCCAGCCCAACCTTTGATACCAAAAACTGATTGATATCCATGGTTTTTTGAGCAATTATATCGACCCTGCTCTTAACATATCCGGAATCTTTATCCGCCATCATCGGCCATATTTCCTTAATCGTCGACGTGCAGGTGGCACAAGAGGTAACCAGAAAATCAAATTTTTCGGCATCAAATATTTCAAGGTTATGACGCACAAGACTGTTGAAGGTCTTGGTGTCTCCTGAAGAGATTGCCGGGATTCCGCAGCAGCCCTGTCCCTCAGGCATAAAAATTCCCACGCTATGATGATTTAAAACATCGATAACATCTTGGGCGATGTCAGGAAAGATTTTATCAATAAGGCACCCCACATAAAGGGCTACTTTGATGCCGGAACGGCCCCGGTCTGTATTTAAATATGGAATCATGCGATGAAACGGTACCGGAGCAAGTCGTTTGAAATGACGGTTTCCAAGCAATGGTGAAACCAACCGGGCGCAGGATGTTCCGATGCGCTCGCTTGCCGGTCGCGTAAAAATTTTCTGAAATTTAGAACCCCACTCTACCATGCTGTCAAAGATCTCGGGTTGGGACAGCACCCCCCTCAAAATTACCTTTTTTACCGGAGGAAGACCCATGAAGCCGGTGAGAATCGCACGCGCTTTAATGAAAATTTCCATAACGCTCACGCCGCTGGGGCAATTTGCGGCACATGATCCGCACAGAAGGCACTTGTTAAGACGTTCGTACACACCCTTAGGATCTTTAAACAGTTGCTGCACAAGCCCGTCTAATAATGCCAATTTTCCTCGGGCCACATCTGATTCAAGACCGGTTTCTGCAAAAAGGGGACAAACCGCCTGGCACATGCCGCACCGCATGCAGACCGCAAGCTGATCGTCAAGTTCCTGCATGAGTTTTGTTAACTCTTTTATGCTCGACATTGACAGCCTCCATGATGTGTCATGTGTAACTTGATAGTGCAGCTATTTTTTTTGTTCCTGTTTGCCTGATAAAGAAGAAAACTGATCGAAAAAGGATTTGAAAGGGGTAATACCGGCCATGGTTTTTTGGGTTATTTTTGAAAAGTCCATCCCCAATTCGAGCCATTTTTTGAACTGATCGTCAACAGCATGCTTATGGGCAAGGTATGTCTGAATCATTTGTTGAAGGTATTTCTCGAAAAATTCTCCCAGTACATTATCACCGTATTGAATGATCAGGTGAAGAACCGGTACCGGCAAAAGAATGTTTTTGTTTTTTGCTTCTTCCAGAATAATTTGGCTGAGAATAGAGGCAGTTACATCCTCTTTGGTTTTTGCATCAATGACTTCCACCTGACGGCCCTGTCTGATTAGATCCGCCACCTGATTGAGCGTAACATATGCGCTTTTTTCCATGTCGTACAGCCGTCTGTTGGCATATTTTTTTAGTTTTACTTTATCAAACATCTGTTTTTCCTTTTTCTGAAAATAAATTTCACAAACCCAACCCGGACAAGCCGGAACAAAAAGGGATTGAATATTGACAATTGACTATTTAAGGAAGTCGCTTCGCTCTATCATTTTGATATTGAAAATTATAAGAACTGGAAGAATCCCTTAAATATTCAATCTTCAATCGAAAATATTCAATTATTCACAATAAAGAAATTATACTGATTAAAAATTTTTGCCATAAAAAGCACAAAATTTATAACTTAGGTGCCAATTTGTGCTGTATTGCAACATAAGAACTGGTTTCCAAATATTATTTTATATTTTAATTTTAATATATATGTCAATATTAAAATTAATTTAAGATAGTTATTTGCTTATGCTTAAATAAATCTAAATTGAGCAGAAAAATTGTTGCGATGCAACATTTTTTTCTTGACAAATAAAAATAGAGGATTATTATATAGACATTAACGGCGTAAGAAGCCAAAAAAAAATTTTAACAGGAGGGATTATTAACATGGATTCATCAAAAATTGCAAAGCAAATGATCGATTTTCAGAAAACAACGTTTGACAACACCTTCAATGCCATGGTTTTGCTTCAGGAGCAGGCCGAAAGTATGTCCAGCACGATCCTGGATCAGGCAACATGGATGCCCGAAGAAGGAAGAAAGGCGATCAATGATTGGTTGAAGGCTTACAAAAAAGGGCGTGAGGATTTCAAGAAGGGCGTGGATGAAAACTTTAAACGAGTGGAAGATTTTTTTAGCACATTCGATAAGGCCCAAAAAACTAAAAAATAAGGAAAGGAGATAACGTAATGGAACAATTTCAAATTTTTAATCAGATGGTTCAATTCAACAAAACTGCCTTTGACAACAGTTACAGTGCCATGGAGACGTTGCGGAAACAGAACGAAAAAATGGCAAACTCTCTTTTAGATCAGGCCACATGGGTGCCTGAGGGGCAGAAAAAGGCCATAAATGAGTGGATGCAGGCCTATAAGAAAGGCTGTGACGATTTTAAAAAGGCAGTGGACCAAAATTACAAAAATGTAGAAGATCTTTTTACTGGTTTTGGAAAGTAAAGACAAACACCGCCCGTGGCTCATGGCTTTAGCCCGCAGGAAATCCGGGTTAGGGCTGTGAGTCACGCAATTTCCTGGGTTAGGAGGTGAACGGATAAAATGGTTAAGATGAAGAGCAGCGCGGATGAGACCAGTTTTCTTGATACTAAATTTAGTAAAAATGTTTCTGCATTCTATCACCTGGTCCATGCCTCACAAAATTACCTGACCGCTTTGTCCAAGTACGCCAATGATTTTGTGCTCCCCTATTTGATTGCTATAAGCTATTTCAATGATGTGGAAAAATACAAACTTTGGAGTACTTCGCCCCTGGAGACTGTTCAATCCTATATGGATCTTTTGGCGTTTAATCTTGACCTTATTAGCAGAGGTATTAGCGGCAGCATGAAAGCGATAAATATTTCAGGAAAGATGGAAATGGAAAGCGCGATTGCCGCTATATTCAACACCCTTTTTTGTTCGGATGGTGAAGATATAGAAGCCTTTTTGGCAAGGCAGGCGAAAATGATGGATGTGATGGCCAACAGGTATCCACAGGCCATCCAGGATATTGAACCGGAATATGGGTTCCATTTTGAACGGGGTGACAACAATAAGGTTGCTGAAACAGACCGGTTTATTCTTTATCAGATCCTTCCAACGGACAAAAAAATTAAGGTCAATAAAAACGGCAAACCGGTCATAATTCTTCCTCCCTATGTTTTGGGATCCAATATTCTGGCCTTTTTACCCTATGAAAATAAGAGTTACACCCATTGTTTTGCAAATCAAGGGATTCCCACCTATATCAGAATCCTCAAGGATATCAACACTACTGAAGCGGTTCAGGTCATGACCGGTGAGGATGATGCCCTCGATACCCGCTTATTTTGCGAAAAGGTGAAAAAAAGACACGGAAAACCGGTGACGTTGAACGGCTACTGTCAGGGCGGTTTTTCTGCTGTTTGTAATCTCCTTTCCGGTGAGCTGGATGGACTGGCGGACGCTCTGATTACCTGTGTTGCTCCCATAGATGGAACCAAAAGCAGGGGACTGGCGAATTTTTTGAAAAACATGCCCCAGCGCTTTAATGATCTGATTTATGGAACCAAAACCTTGCCCAATGGAAACAAAGTAACAGACGGCAAACTGATGAGCTGGATCTATAAACTTAAAAGCATAGAAGACGAATCACCGATTGCCGCCTTTTATAGGGATTTCATGATGTTCGGCCGCCAGGACACAAAAAAAGTGAAAATCAGCAAGACCGCAGCTGCCATCAATTACTGGCTGAACAATGAGCGTAATGATATTCCCATGGGAATTACCGAAATGAGCCTTGATTCCTATAGCATCCCGATCACTAAAGACGGAACGCTGCCGGTAACGCTTTTTGGAAGAAAGCTTAATTTTAAACGATTGCAGGAAAAGGGAATTAAATGGCTTATTTGCTATGGCGAAAATGATGCTTTGGTAGAAAAGGAAGCAGCGCTTGCTCCTCTGGATTACATCGATGTTGAAGTCGCCGCTTTTCCGAAGGGTCATGTGGCTATTGCAACTTCATGGTCAAATCCAACGTCTGCATGTGCACTTCATACCCGTTTTGGCGATCAAAACTATCGGGGACCTGTACGTTTTCAGCTGGATTTAGAAGACAGCTTATAAGGAGAAGAATCTTATGGAAGAATATTTTTACGAATTCTGGAAAAATCAATTAATTACCGTAGAAAAAGGACAAAAACAGATGCAAGACATGACAAAATTGATCATGCAAGGGCTAAGTGGTTTTGAGGAAGTTCCAGAGATGTTCGGAAAGTTTTGCAGTATGGATTTTTGGTCCAAAGAGACTCACGGCTATATAAAAGCCTGGGAAATGACAACAGAAGACTTTCAGAAGTTCTTTAAGTATTACCTGGACTTGATGGGTTTGGTGCCCAAGGATGAGTATCTGGAATTAGCAAATAAATACAATAACATGGATGAAAGTGTTACTGATAAGATAAAAGAGATATCTAAACAGGTGAAAATAGTTGCTGATCAAGAGAAGATGATCACAGACCAGAAAAAGGAAATTGTTGATCAAAAAAAGCTGGTTGTCGAACTGAAAAAAGAGATATCTGAACAAAAGACGCTGGTTGTCGATCAGAAAAAGCTTGCTACAGATTTAAAAAAAGAGATCTCCGATCAGAAAAAGATGGTCGCTGATCAAAACAAAGAGATTGCTAATCAAAAAAAGCGGGTTGCCGACCTGAAAAAAGAGATTGCCGGTCAGATAAAGTCTATAAAACAACTTCAAAGCCAGGCAAGCGGTTAAAATGGCCTGACCAGGGAGGGAGGGATGACGGCAGATTCTACATTCCCGTCTCTGTGATCAGGTGTTCAAGGAGAAAGATTTCATGGACAGACATTTTCTGGAATTTTGGGGAAATTTTCTGATCAATGCCGCAAAAGGGCAGAAACAACTGGAAGACATATCAAAATGGATGCAGCAGGGCTTTGAAGGTTTTGATGAACTGACGGGTATGTTCAAAAAATTCTATGGCCTGGAACATATGGAGAAAAACACTCCAGCCTATATGGAAACCTGGAAAAAGGCATCAGAAAATTTCCAAAAGTCTTTTAAAGATTATCTGCGTCTGATGGGTGTGGTATCAAAAGACGAGCACCTAACTCTGGTCAAAAAATATGAGGAACTCAAAGAAAAAGTTGCTGCTCAGGAAGAAACCATAAATAATCTGCGGATGCTTTTGGAAGAAAAAAAGGTTGAGACACAGGGGAATTGGTTCAAGGATTTCAGGAAATAATAGAAAAGCAGAGCGAACAGTTTCAGGAAACAATGGGGACGTTTAGCAAGTTTTTCAAAAAAGATAAAAACAAGAGGTAATAAAAGAGAGGGAAAATATGCTGAACATTAAGGAATCAGTTGCGGTTATTACCGGTGGCGGCGGCGGCATCGGTCTGGCAGTTGCCAAATACTGGGTGCAAAACGGCGGCAAGGTGGTTATCGCGGATGTGGCTGAAAAATTTCTGGAGCAGGCCGAGGCTGAAATTAAAGCTTTAAATGGTGAAGTCACTTCAGTGGTCTGTAATGTTACCAATGAAGATGATTGTGCCAAACTGGCTGATACCGCAATTGAAAAATTCGGGAAGATCAATCTGGTTGCCCCTTTTGCCGGGATTATTAAGGATGCACTGATGTTGTCCACGGACAGAGAAACCGGAAAGGTTAACAGAAAAATGTCTCTGGAGCAATTTCAAACGGTTATTGATATCAACCTGACCGGTGTGTTTTTAACCGTGCGGGAATGCGTTGAACGCATGATCAATCATAACTGTAAGGGGTTGATCTGTCTGGTATCTTCCACCGGTTCTCTGGGAACAGCGGGACAAATCAATTATTCCTCCAGCAAGGCTGCTATGTCGGTTATGCCAAAAGTTATCACAGCCGAGTTTTTCCGGCGCGGCCTGGCAGACAAGATCCGTTGCGTGGCCATTGCACCTGGGTATGTGGGAACGCCCATGGTAAAAGGAATGAGTCAAAAAGTCCTGGATAAGATTATAGAACAGGTGCCCATCGGACGTCTGGTTGAGCCGGAAGAAGTTGCTGCTTTTGTTGGAGATATCTATCGCAATGAGGCCCTGGCCGGAGATGTTTTTTATATCCACGGCGGACTGCGTCTGGGATCCAAGGGATAGGAGAATAATTGAATATTTAAGGAATTCTTCCAATTTTTTATAATCATCAATATCACAATGATGGAGCGAAGCGACTTCCTTAAATAGTCAATAGTCAATTTTCAATCCGTTAGTGAGATGTTCTTGACCATCAGGACCAGGTCCTGATAATTTTCCTTAAGATCCTTGATAAAATCTTTGAGAACAGCAGCCTCCTGAAACCCCAGTTTTTCAAACAGAAAATAAGCTTCATCCAGGGCCGGAGCTAACTCGGCTGTGAGTTGTTCCAAACCAAAATCGGCGGCGATCTGCATCAGATTTTCGATGAGAGTCGTTGCCAGACCCTTTTTTCTGTACCCCGGATCGCAGGTGATGCGGATTTCTCCCTGGTGTTTGGTCCAGCCCACGGGATCGAATTGCAAGGTGCCGTTGGCCACTATATGGTCAACATCCAGGGCAACAAGCGGAAGTACAACATCGTAATCAAGGTTGTAGATCCAGTTTTCAATAACTTTGGGATCGGTAACATCGTCCTTGAGACACATCCGATCCTCTAGTGGAAGCCTCAAGAAATACTCATGCAGAATTTTCTCGTCTTCTTTTCTGAGAGGCCTGATCGTAATCTGACTTCCATCTTTTAGATTTTCTGATTTAGGGTATTGATAAAGGATCATATGCTATTGCCCCCTTTCTATTCCAGAAATCCGGTGTAATAGTCGAATTGTTCTTATATTATCTATGGGTTACAATAAGGCCTTAAAAGTACCATTCCCGTTCAACGATAGTGGCAATTCCCATTCCGCCGCCAATGCAAAGAGCGGCTAAACCCACTTTGGCACCCCTCTTTTCCATTTCATAGAGTAAGGTTGTTAATACCCTGGCGCCGCTGCAGCCGATGGGGTGCCCCAGGGCAATGGCGCCGCCGTTAACGTTGACAATTTCCGGGTCCAGATTCAAGTCTTTCAGGCATGCTAAAGACTGGGCGGCAAAGGCCTCGTTGAGTTCCACAAGGTCGATGTCCTTGCCCAGTTCCTCCCTTACCTTATTAATGGCGCTTCGCACCGCATAAATAGGACCGGTACCCATGAGTTCCGGTTCGCACCCCTGGTAATCATACCCTATAATCTTGGCCATTGGCCTTATCCCCATCTTAAAGGCTTTTTCAGCGCTCATAATTATAAGGGCCGCGGCGCCGTCGTTTATCCCTGAGCTGTTCCCCGCAGTGGTGGTTCCGTCTTTGCGGAAAGCCGGCTTAAGTTTGCTCAACTTTTCTACGGTAGTGCCAAATCTGGGAAATTCATCGGTATCGAAAATGATTGGATCTCCTCTTCTTTGAGGGACTTCAACCGGGATGATCTCATCCTTGAAGCGGCCGCTTTTAATAGCCGCCTCCGCCTTTTGCTGGCTTATCGCGGCAAACTCGTCCTGTTCTTCCCTGCTAATACCGAATTTTTCCGCAACATTTTCGGCGGTAATACCCATATGAGTATCCCCAAAAGAGCACCACAGCCCGTCCTGGATCATGACATCAATGACCTGGTCATGGCCCATTCTATGACCCCATCTGCCATGGGGCAGTACAAAAGGGGCTTCGCTCATGTTCTCCATGCCCCCGGCCACAATAATATCCGCATCCCCGGATTTTATGGCCTGGGCAGCCATGATTACTGTTTTCATACCCGATCCGCAAACCTTGTTAACAGTGGCCGAGAAGGGATGTATTGGCTTATTCCCGCCCTGTTAGCGGCCTGTCGTGCCGGATTTTGACCCAACCCGGCCTGCAGGACATTACCCATGATCACCTCATTAATCTTTTCCGGTCGAATCTTGGCTCTGGCCAGGGCCTCCTTTATAACAATGCTTCCCAACTCAACAGCAGTCACATCTTTCAACCTACCCCCAAACGAACCCACGGCCGTGCGAACAGCGCTCGCTATCACCACTTCACGCATAAAATCTCCTTTATCTATAACCTATAGTGACGTTTAGTTTAAATCCTTAACAAGAACGGCAATATCCTCATAGTTTTTACCATAGAGTATTTTCACAAAGTTTTTCAAAGTCGCTTCCCGGACGAAACCATTTTTTTCAAAGGCCCTGGTCACATAGGTCCGGGAGGCAATAATCTTTGCGCAGAGTTTATCGAGATCGAACTTAAGAGCCAATTTTGAGAGCTCTTCTAAGAGAAGAGAGCCCAGACCACGCTGTTGAAAATCTGCGGCAACGGTGATTCTGATTTCGCCGATATGCATACCCCACCCAAATGTCTCCCTGTGAAGGGTTGCGTTTGCAAGTATCCTGTTTTCGTGTTCTGCCAGTATCGGCAAAACTTTATCGTGGTTTAAATCACGGCACCATTTTTCGATGAGAATTCTGTTTGTCGCATCGTTTCTCAAATATCTTCTGTCCTCTTCAGGAAGCGAAATGAAAAACCTGTAAAGAGCATCTTGATCGTCCCTGGCCATCGGCCTCAGGATACAAATAAAACCGTCCGGCAAGGTGATCTCTTTGGGGTATTCTTCCAGCATATTCTCTCCTCGATTTGATAATTTCTTAATATTCCAGCATTCCAATTGGAGCGAAGCCCTAAATTCAACGTATTGAAAATTCCTTATTTATTCTTTTTAGTTTTCAATGCCTGTTTAGTTTTGGTCGCCGTCTTTTTTACAACACGTTTTTTCCGAGACGTCTTTTTTATTTTGAGCTTCTTTTTATCCGCCGTCCTTTGCTTTAGCCATTGGGCGATCCTGGGTACAAATTCTTTTTGACACTTGGAACTTACGTAAATACCGATATGGCCCGTATCAAGACAAACGTTCTCGGTATCTTTGCTGCCCACTTTACTTATAATGGGTTCACAGGCTTCAGGGGGTACAAGATGGTCGTATTTGCCGTAATAGTTCAAAAGGGGCATGGTGATTTTCTTGAGATCCACACGGTGTCCACCAATTTCCATCTTATTCTGGATGAGCAGGTTCTTTTGGTAACAATCCCTGACAAACTGCCGGAATGTTTCCCCCGGCACATCCGGGCTGTCAAAGATCCATTTTTCCATGCGGACAAAATTTTCCACGAATTTTTTATTGTCCATGTTTTCTAAAAAGCCCACGTATTTGTCGATCATCAGCCGGGCGGGATTAAGGAGCAAAAACGCTAAATTCATTATATCTCCGGGGATATTGCCATAGGTATCCACAATCTGATCTACATCCATATCCCTCATCCAGATATGCAAAAGCCCCTGATTCGTATCGAAATGGGTCGGGGTGACCGTTAAAACCAGGTTTTGAACCTTTTCAGGATGAAGGGCCGAATAAATGACACAAAAGGTGCCGCCCATGCAGATTCCCATCAGGTTGATCTTGTCCAGATTGTGTTTTTTGAGGATAAAATCGACAGCGTTGTCTATATACCCGTTAACATGATCATCAATTGTGAGATACCTGTCTTTGCGAGTGGGGTAGCCCCAGTCGATCATATAAAGGTCAATTCCTTCCTGCAAAAAATTTTGCACAACGCTCTTACCCGGCTGGAGGTCAAGCATTGTTTCCCGATTGATCAGGGCATAAACTAAGAGAAGCGGTCTATTAAGCTGAATTTTGGTTGCCGGCTTATAATGCTTGAGTTTTACCCGGTCTTCTTCATAAATAACATCGCAAGGCGTGGTGGCGATTTCTGTTTCAAGAGGTCCGAGCAATACTTCCGAGGCCTTTTCAGCACGGGTCCGGGCCTTTTCCGCATCCTCGGCCAGTTTTGAAAGAATCAGATCAACGGCTATTTTGGGTTGAGTCATAAAATTACCCCCCATTCTATTTTGGATTCTTGAATTCGGAATCATATTCCATGCTATTTTAATGTAAATAAAGCAGATTATACAGGATTTTCATTTTTTCTTTTCAAGTTCTTTTATTCGCTTTTTTAAAAGGTAAATTTCCTTATATAGTTCATCCATCTCTTTATGGGTGGGAACAGGAAGCATATTCAGAAAATCCTGGAGAATCTCTTTTTTTACTGCCGAAAATTCCGACATTGCATTAAGAGTCTTGTTCAGTGCCTGTGTGTATTCAGACGATTGGAACAAAATCATGTAATGGCCTTCCAGTATTTTTATCCATATCTGGTAATATTTTTTTGAATCTTCAGGAAGGTCTCCCTTATCCGCTAATTCCGTCAGCTTTTCCTGTAAGACCTGGAATGATTTTTCCATGGGCAGTAATAAAAGACGAGAAAATTCAGTGACTGCGGCCTGATAAATGTTAAATTTGTCCATCGACCGGATCATTTTTTCCTGATAAAATCGAGTCAGTCCCAACTGAGGAATTTTGAAAAACTTTCTGAATTCTTGTTCGTATAGTTGGGTCCATGCCTTGAATGCATCTTCTTCTAGGTTATAGGTTTTGGCGGATTCCTGTAACTTACCGGTACTTTCCAGCCACTGCTTCTGAAAATTCACGAAAGTTTTCGAACCTGTTTGTGCTGTTTTCAAGAAAATTTCCGGCAGCATACCGGCTCCTTTCAAGAGGGTTTCCATGGTTTCCGGTTCACTCATAACCTGTGAAAATGCTTGCCAGGTTTTTTGGGCGGTATCCCATGATTCCTGCATCCGTGTCCTTTTTCCATATTTTATTGAATCCGGTGTCATACCGGCTGTCTTATGGAAAGCGCTCCACATCCACGCCATCGGGTCCCATAATTCCGTGGTCATCTTCATCCAGTCCGCAAAAAAAGTTTCCGGGCCTGTCTTCTCCTGTGATTTATCAGTCATCATTCACCTCGTTTTATGAGACAATAATCCTTTTTATCTTTTTTCTACTTCTATAACAGAAATTGTCAACAAAAAAAATTATAATAAAAAATTGAAATCATTTGTGATAATGCATAGGGGAATGGCCTAGAGATCGGGATTTTTCCCTATAAAAATGAACCTTTTATCTTATGGACATATTTCGCGTAAAATTTAATAATATCCAATAATAATTTTAAAGCGCGGGAGGTTACATTTTTTGCGCTTTTGTGGGGTGGTTCTTCAATTACGAAGAACCACTCTTTTAATTGCCTTACCTTTAAAATCATCCCAATACATTTGAGATCAATAATTCTGATTAAAGTTTAAAAAATATGGGTAACTGCTCAATAAGAAAGATGGGTGTATTAAATGAAGATATGGACCCCCATAATTTGTTGAGAAGTTACAAATATGGACATTAACTATTTAATATTGTATCGTAATTTATGGTTTGGATTTCCGTTTTATCCGAGTTTGGCTGTGTTTGGTTGTTCGGCAATTAACATTTATAAAATTTAATGCAAGGAGGCAGACATGAGCGGCAGTGTTTACAAAATCGTAGAATTGGTGGGAACAAGTGAAACTTCCTGGGAGAAAGCTGCGGAAAATGCAGTAGCAAGAGCAACTAAAAGTCTACGCGATTTAAGAGTTGCGGAAATCACAAAACTGGATATGACTATTAATGATGGTAAGGTCGTATCCTATCGTGCCAGAGTATCGCTTTCTTTTAAATACGAAGGTTCCTGATTTATCGCGATACTTCCTCCATGACAATACTTTTGTGATAAATTGGGAAATCGTAGAGGAATGATAGAGAAAGATCGGCGAATAACTTTTTTAAAGGGGTGTTACTTGTTGCACCCCTTTCTTCGTTAATCAAATAAGCCGGCGCTAATAGGTAATCGCCACAAAATTTTTATAAATTATTGTAAAGACAGCGAATTATTAAGTCATTGTATTTTTGCCTCACATATGAAATGATGAAATAGTGGAATAATGGTTTATAGGAGTATATTCAAATGCCCAAAAAGCCAACCTATGAGGAATTGGAACAAAGGGTAAAAAAGTTAGAAAAAGAAGCCATCGGATGCAAGCAGGTGGAGGAAGAGCTGAGGAGGAGTGAGGAAAAGTATAAAACACTTACAACGAACTCCCTTACCGGTATTTTTATCCACCAGGATGGAAGGTATGTTTTTGTTAATGATAGATTCGCCACGATGCATGTGTATACGGTAGAAGAATTACTGGGAACGGAATATAAGGTGCTGATTCACCCTGATGACAGGGAGGTTATAGTAGAAAGAGTGTCCAAAAGATTGAAGGGTGAATCTGTCCCTTATCAGTATGAGGTTCAAAGGCTCAAAAAAGATGGGGGAACCATTTGGTGCGAAATGATTGCAGCTGCCATCGAATATAGGGGAAAGCCTGCTATAATGGGAAATATAGTGAACATCACCAAGCGCAAGCAGGCGGAAGAACATGTTCGCACCCTCACTCAACAACTGATGAAGGCCCAGGAAAATGAGCGCCAGCGGATTTCCCGTTATTTGCATGACAGCGTGGCACAAGACCTTTCCCTGCTGAAAATCGGTCTGGAAACGCTTTTTGACGGCCAGCCTTCCGTATCCGTTAATATAAGACAAAAATCTTCGGAATTGTCAAAAATACTCAAAAGATCGATATCGGCTGTCAGAGATTTTGCTTATAATTTACACCCTCCCGGGCTGGACCAATTGGGGTTGGTTCGAACGGTTTATCAATATTGTGAAGAATTTGCCGAGAAAAAGCGGATAAACATTGATTTTTTCGCTGCCGGCATGGATGATCTAACAATTCCTTTTGACACGGAAATCAACTTGTACCGCCTTATACAGGAAGCTCTATGGAATATTAAAAAGCATGCCGATGCCAACAGTGTAACCCTCAAAATGGTCGCTTCTTTTCCATACATCATCCTGCGCATTGAGGATGATGGGAAAGGATTTGATATCAATGACCGGATGGTATCGGCTATTAAGGAGAAGCGGATGGGACTTCGAAGTATGGAGGAAAGGGTCAGCCTTTTAAACGGAAAAATGAAGATTCAATCTCGCCCAACGGAAGGCACAAAAATTTTTATTGAAGTTCCCTATAAGGAGAAAAATTGTGTCTGAAAAGAAGAGCATATTGATTATTGATGACCACCCTCTTTTCAGGGAAGGGCTTAAGGCGATTATAGAGCGAGATTCTCGTTTTGAGGTGGTTGGTGAAGCCGGAAATGGACGAGAAGGGCTTCAAATGACAAAAAAACTCAAACCGGATATGATCATAGTGGACATATCCCTGCCGGATCAAAGCGGCATTCAACTGACCAGGGAAATACGAACTCTTTTTTCCACAACACGCATTTTGATTGTCAGCATGCATTCTAAAATTGATTATATTGCCGAGGCATTTCAGGCCGGAGCAACCGGATATGTGGTCAAAGAGTCTGCCTCGGAAAGGCTTGTGCAGGGGCTTGAATCTGTTGCAAGAGGCGATTATTTTCTTGACAGCTCGGTTTCCCATACGGTGGTTGAAAATCTTTTGAAATCTCCTTTAAAAGAGGCAAAGATCACGGATGCCGATTACAATACGTTAACGCCACGGGAGCAGGAGGTTATGCGCTTTTTGGCAGAAGGATTGTCCAGCAAAAAAGTTGCTGAAAAGCTTTTTATCAGCCCCAAGACCGTTGAAAACCATCGTGCCAACATTATGAACAAACTTGGCCTTCACAATGCTATTGAATTGACCCGCTATGCTGCAAAGCTCGGCCTGATCGACGTTGATCTCTGGAAAGAATAAAAAATCAATTTTTATCCTGCTATTTCGGGACAAGTTCCCACTCCCCAGGAATTTTGCCCATTAAAATGAGCCCTTCTCTCTATAGACAAAGCCAATTCTCACCTGATAATAATCAATTAAAATCGGTTGTTTCCCGATGTTATGAATACCCTTAGATAGAGGAGGAAATATGATTTCTTCTCCATGTAAAAATTGTCCCAGAAAAGATCTGCCCAAGGAGGATTGCGCCAAAAATTGTAAATTGCTTAAAGCGATACAGGAGGTTCATGCATCCACTGAAAAATGGAACGTTGGAAGCGGAATAGATTATACCGAAGAATACAATTATACACTACCGTCTTCGATTGCACAAAGTTCTTCCTCTTTATGGACGATATAATGCAAAGCTGTCTCAAAAACAACCGATTTAAAGGCGTTCTTTTGTTTTATAAACCCATGATTTTCCGCCGGGGATAGAAATTCCGATACATAAAGTTACCTGATATATGCCATTTAGAAACGATCAAACGAGCTTGAACAGTACTGGAAACCTGAAGGTGAGCGAGGAGATGGCCACAACATCATCTTCCAAAACGGTACCGGATGTTGAAAAAAAGAGTTTCCTGGATATCACGACCCTGATTAGAAGTATTCAGCGCGCTGAAGGTAATACGGACTGTTTCCAAAAAGAAATTGTCGATTGCGATCAGCTCGACTGCAAGTGGCGTTCCTTCTGCCTGGAGGGACATTCGGTCTTGAAAAAAGACGAGGCATAGATAGAAAGGGGGTATATTATGAAGGCAGGAATCTTTTTCACTGGCACAGGTCCCATTCTTCTTTTGACCACTTATGAATCTTTAAATGATTCAAAGCTAATTGAAAAGCTTGCTGTAAAAGGGGTAAAAAAGTTCATTGCTTATGAAATTTCTGAAGAAAAAGTAAAAGAACAATATGGATTGCAATTTAAAACAATCATGAGTGATTTGCGTCAGACGGACGACTTGCGGGTCCTCGACTATGATGGACATCATATTTTCAATAGTATTTCGTTTAAAGAACTGGGAGAACCGGTATTTTATGAAGCTTAAAGCAACTTGAAATTTGTCTGGCAGCAAGTATGGCTCTCTTTAAGGAAAGAAAAAGTATATATCGTAACACGTTAGCTTTTTGAAAATATTGCCGCTTCAGGTATGATACTATTTTTACGGATAAATCACGCCGAAAGCGAATACTTATTTTTATTTCCCCCTCTTACATGCCATTGCCAGTGGCTCAGGCAAGTCAAAGGTTCGGCGTGTCTCAACCGGGTAGATTTGGAATGTCATATGGCAAATATACTTATTATAGATGACCAGGCGTGGGTAAAGGATCTATATAGAGAAGGTCTGGCCGGTGAAGGATACAATGTTTCAACAACGGATGATGTAGAGTCTGTGATGAAAAACATTTTATCGTTTAACCCCCATATCGTGCTCCTGAACCAATACTTAAAACATGGATTTCTCGTATGGGATGTTTTGCAGGGCATTAAAATACAACACCCAAATCTTCCGGTACTTATCGTTACCACCCACGACACACACCTGTTTGATCCCCATCTTTCTCAAGCAGACGGGTATCTGGTTAAAAGCCATACGGCCGCCGATGAACTCAGGGAAAAGATTTCCAATTTATTAAATAAGTTATCTATCTTTCAGAAAGATACGGAATTTCCCTCTCCTATACAGCCCTGACCCCGCCCGCAATAATGATGCCTTTTCCTTTGACACACAAGTTTCGTTATTTTATATTAATTTTTCTGAAACAAAATCGTATTGTTTACAAACCAAACAGTGACGCCCGATGGATAATTCAAATTGGGTCATCCAGGATCCCGCGCCGGGAACACGCATTCTTATATTTAGAGGCGATACCCGGGCATTTAATCTCTCCCTTTCACATCCCGGAAAAGGAAGTGCATGGCTTCGTACCAACATTGGCCATGCCCGAACCGCAAGGCGGGAAATTACCAGGAAAGTAGATAACGATAAGCCGCCACTTGGTCGGGACTGGTTTGACATCCCCATGAACCGTGTTGACGACCAAAATTTTATGATTACCCTTCCTTTTTGTGAAGTCGGGCATTTTGAAGCCAAATGTTTCTTTTTAAGTGAAAACCAGACCATCCCGGTGTGGCCGGAGGGTCCTAATGTCTCCATCAACGTGGAACCGGCACACACATGCTGTTCAAACATCATTTATAATGCATTTGTCCGTCAGTTCGGTCCAAACAAGAACGGCAAGTTTTTATCTGGGGCAGATGAAGATTCGATCCGGTCTCTTGATAAAAACGGTTATACGGTCATCCCGCCATCAGGAACCTTTCGTGATCTGATAGGAGAACTGGATTTCATTATTGGCGAGCTTGGGTGCCGAATAATCCAGTTACTTCCGATACATCCCACCCCCACCACCTATGCCCGCATGGGACGGTTTGGAAGTCCGTATGCAGCACTCAGTTTTACCGCCGTGGATCCGGCTTTGGCCGAATTTGACCCCGGGGCAACTCCTCTTGAGCAGTTCATAGAGCTGATAGATGCAATCCATGAACGTCATGCCATGATTTTTATTGACATCGCCATCAACCATACGGGCTGGGCCGCCGGTCTTCATGAAACTCACCCGCAATGGCTTGTCCGAAATCCGGACGGCCAGATCGAGATGCCCGGCGCCTGGGGAGTCGTTTGGGCAGACCTGACGACTCTCGATTACACCAAAAAAGACATGTGGCAATATATGGCCGATGTTTTTATTACATGGTGTCGGCGGGGGGTGGATGGATTCCGGTGCGATGCGGGATATATGATTCCGGTCCCTGCCTGGAAGTATATTGTTGCCGCTGTCAGGGATCAGTATCCTGATACAATTTTTCTTCTGGAAGGGCTGGGTGGAAAAATTTCCGTAACCCGGGATATCTTGAACAAAGCCAATTTCAACTGGTCCTATTCTGAGCTTTTTCAAAACTATGACCGCAGCCAGATTGAAACCTATCTTCCGGGAGCCAATGAAATCTCCGTAACTGACGGAATAACGGTACATTTTGCTGAAACCCACGATAACCTTCGTCTGGCCGCTCGATCTAAGGTCTTTGCTCGGATGCGGACCGCACTGTGCGCTCTTTGCAGTTATCAGGGCGGCTTTGGCTTTGCCAACGGGGTGGAATGGTATGCAACGGAAAAGATCAGCGTCCATGGAGCAACTTCACTGAACTGGGGCGCTGCAACCAATCAGGTGAAACATATCCGTCGCCTCAACACTCTGCTCAAAATACATCCGGCATTTCATGACCGAACGGAACTGAAAATGGTCCAACAGGGGGATGGAAATTGTATTGTCATATTGCGACACTATGTGCCGTCAGGGAAAAAGCTTCTTATTGTGGCGAATCTGGATGATCGGCGTCAAACGTTAGCATCCTGGAATCCTCAGGAAACAGGCATGGATGCATCTGCGTTTGTGGATCTTATTTCCGGTGAGAAAATAGCTATTGCCAAGTCTGACGGAAAACAGTCCTGTCTCCTGGATTCCGGTCGGGTTCTCTGTTTTACCGATGACCGGCATGATATTGATCTTGTTGGCGAGGTTGAATCTAAAACCTCATTATATCCGGAGCGAATTAAAAGACAGTGCCTCCGTGCCAAGGCCATGGACGTGCTGCATTTTTATAACGGCACCCGGGATTTGGCCAAATTTGAACCGGACAAGGCGGCGCGAAAGCTGGCGGAAAATCCCCTGGAGTACTGCCGAAGTCTTAACCCGTTCAGCAATGAACCGCGAGTGATAACCTGGCGATGGCCCCGTGATAAAAATCGACAAGTAATGGTGCCCCCGGATCATTTTCTAATGGTTTGCGCCGACAGGGCTTTTCGCGCCAGGATCATGGACGAAAGCCGGTGCCTGTACCATGAAGAAAGTCTGCAGTGTACGGACGGATCGTTTTTTGTACTTTTTTCTCCCCTTCCTCCGCCCAAGACTCATCGCTTGGTTACCCTGAAGTTGTCGGTTTATACGCCAGGTGATACTCAACATGTTGACGGGCCGCTTCTTTTCCTTTCCCGAGCAAAGGATGCAACGGTGAAACGGATCTATTACCGGACGGATCTGGCGAGCCATTCCCCCCTTCTGCTCGAGACCAACGGCCGCGGAGGCATGCTTCGGGCTGCCGTTTCCTGGGGAGAACTTGCCAGCAGGTATGATGCCCTTCTGGCAGCCAATATGAACCCTGAGATCCCTGAAGATCGGTGGGTAATGTTCACACGATGCCGTACATGGCTGGTGTATCAGGGCTATTCACAGAAAATCTGCGATGATTGTTTTGATTCTTTTTGTTTCCAGTCCCGTGCACGAGGCTTATGGCGATATCAGGTGCCCACGGGCCAGGGGGAACACGTCTTTCTGACCATATGTGTGGAGATGGTTCCCGGAGAAAATTCCATGCGTATGATTTTTATCCGCGATTCAGCAAAAAGCAGGCAGGGAATGCTGGCAGATCATGAACCGGTCCGGCTCATCCTGCGTCCGGATATTGAAAGCCGCAATTTTCACGAGACCACTAAGGCATATCAGGGACCGGAATATCTCTGGCCCGGGGCTGTAAGATCGGATCCGGACGGCTTCACATTTGTGCCGGAGCAGGATCACCGGCTGAATTTGAAGATTTCCGAGGGAACTTTTGTGTGGGAGCCGGAATGGCAATACATGGTACACCGGCAAATAGATGCTGAACGGGGTTTAGACGCTGATTCGGATCTGTTCAGTCCGGGTTATTTTTCTTCATTCCTGAATGGAGGGGAATTCGTAACGCTGAGCGCCTCTATTACGGGTGCCCAAGATTCCCATTTCCCGAATCAAAAACCCCGGGTCCGTGATATGGAACCGGAAATTTTTGAAAAAAACATATTTTGCAAACCGGATGAAGCGTTAAAAACAGCGCTGGATGATTATGTAGTAAAAAGGAACGAATTAAATACGGTAATTGCCGGATATCCATGGTTTCTCGATTGGGGAAGGGACGCCTTGATTTTTGTCAGGGGGTTGATTGCAGCGGGAAAAATGGACGAAGCTCGTTCTATCCTGAAACAGTTCGGACAGTTTGAAAATAACGGGACGATCCCTAATATGATCCAAGGCAAAGATGCCGGAAACCGGAACACCTCTGACGCGCCGCTATGGTTTTTTGTCGCATGTTCCGATCTGGTCCGAATCCAAGGAAATGAAGAATTTCTTGATTCAAAGTGTGGTAATCGAACCATTCGTCATATTCTTTTTTCCATAGCCAATGCTTATGAGCAGGGAACGCCCAACGGTATCCGTATGGATCCGGAATCGTGTCTTATTTTCAGTCCGACTCATTTTACCTGGATGGACACCAATCACCCTGCAGGCACACCCCGGCAAGGTTATCCCATTGAAATTCAGGCGCTCTGGTTTGCAGCACTATCCTTTTTAACACGCATTGACCCCTCCAGAGATGCCGGCGACTGGACAAATAGAGCTTCCCGGGTTCAGGCGTCGATTTTTAGCCTCTTTTGGCTCGAAAAATCAGGTTACCTGTCCGACTGTCTCCATACCGATTCGGGAAAACCGGCAGTACAGGCTGATCCTGACGATGCTCTGAGGCCGAACCAACTTTTTGCGGTAACGCTTGGCGCTGTCTCCGACCCTACGATTTGCCGTAAGATCGTGGCGGCATGTGAGGAACTGCTGGTCCCCGGCGCGGTTCGTAGCCTTGCGGACCGACCGGTTCGCCGACCGATTGCAATTTATCATAATGAAACAACCATTAACAATCCCCATCATCCTTACCAGGGGCAATATGCGGGAGAGGAAGATTTAAAACGCAAACCCGCATACCATAACGGCACTGCCTGGACATGGCTGTTTCCCAATTATTGTGAAGCATGGGTAAGAGCCTACGGCACTAAAGGAAAAAACACGGCTTTCTCTTGGCTGACAAGCAGTACCCGTCTCGTATCCCAGGGGTGCGTAAGCCATCTGCCGGAAATCTTGGACGGAAATTTTCCCCACAGGCAACGCGGCTGTGATGCACAGGCCTGGGGGGTAAGCGAATTTGTGAGAGTATGGAAGCTGCTCCAAGCTTTGGATTGACTATTTGATAATAGTTGAGTAGTTAAGTGGTTGACCCATGACCAACAATCAATGATAAAGGATAAATGAATATGAGTTTTTTACAAACATTTCAAGTTTTTCCTGTAATTCCGGAACCCCTTTCTTTTCTCCAGGTTCTGGCGCGCAACCTTTGGTGGTGCTGGCATCTGGATGCCATTGAACTTTTTCGTCGAATAAGTCCCCGGCTCTGGGAAGAGTCCGGGCGCAATCCCATCGTATTTTTAACCTTAATTCCCCAAAAACAACTGGAGGAACTGTCAAAAGACGAAAGCTTTCTGGCTCATCAGAAACGGGTGGAAGAACGTTTTGTGGACGATTTAACCCCTGAGGATCCCAACGAATCTTCATACGGTAAAGAGGGAACTATTGGATATTTTTCCATGGAGTTTGGAATTCATGAAAGTGTTCCCCTGTTTGCAGGAGGTCTCGGAGTTCTGGCCGGTGATCACTTAAAGGCGGCTTCCGACCTTGCCCTTCCCTTGATAGGGGTAGGCCTTCTCTACCGGCAGGGCTATTTTCACCAGTTTCTGGATCAGGAGGGTTGGCAGCAGGAGGAATATCCGGAAATCGATATTTATCGCCTGCCTGTTAAACGAGCAAAGGATCGTTCAGGAAATGAGCTAAGCATCTCAGTCACCGGACCTGAGGGCGAAATCCGAGCCATTGTCTGGAAGATCACGGTGGGACGCATTCCTCTTATTCTTCTGGATACCAATTTGCCGGAGAATTCCCCGGAGATTCGGGAAATAACCTCTCGTCTGTATGCCGGAAGCCCAAAAACTCGGTTGGCCCAGGAGGTATTGCTGGGAATCGGCGGAATGCGTGCTCTTGAAGCCATGGGAATCTATCCGACCGTGTGCCACTTGAATGAAGGTCATTGCGCCTTTGTCACCCTGGAGCGACTTGCCCGGACGATTTCCTCATATAACGTCAATCTTGAGACCGCAAAGGAAATCGTTTCAAGAACCACGGTCTTTACTACCCATACGCCGGTAGCAGCAGGGCACGATGAGTTTCCCGTCGACCTTGTAAAACCGTATCTTAGTTCTTTTACCGACAGACTCGGAATAAGCGTTGACGAAATGTTATCGTGGTGGCAACCCATGAAATCCAGCGCAGACACCTCCCTTTCCATGTTCGTTCTGGGATTGCATAATGCGCAATACTGCAACGGCGTCAGCGAATTGCACGGCAAGGTGGCCAGACGCATGTGGTCCCATATCTGGCCCGACAGGCCGGAAGATGAAATTCCCATCACCCATATTACAAACGGGATACATATTCCTTCGTGGATTTCCGTTGAGAACGCCCTGCTGTTTGAACGCTATCTTGGACCGGATTGGCATTTGGACATGGGGAACCCGGAAATCGCCAAACGCATTGACGATATTTATGATGAGGAATTGTGGCGATCCCGCGAAATGAGTCGCAGTCGCCTTATTCGCCATTGCCGGGCACTGATGACAAAACAATACCAGCGCCGTAATGCCCCAAAAGAAATGATGAAGGATGCTGAATCGGTACTGGACCAGAATATATTGACCATCGCTTTTGCCCGTCGCTTTGCGACTTATAAGCGGGCCAATCTTTTGCTTAAAGATCCGGAGCGCTTTGAAGCAATCATTGTCTCAAAGACAAATCCGGTTCAGTTTATCTTCGCGGGAAAAGCCCATCCTAAAGATAACGAAGGCAAGGAACTGATCAAGCGCCTGATCCGGTTTGCCCGCAGACCCAAGGTGCGCCACCGAATCGCCTTTTTAGAAGGCTACGATATCAGTATCGCACGGCATCTGGTTCAGGGTGTGGATGTGTGGCTTAATACTCCCAGACGGCCCTTTGAAGCATGCGGCACATCCGGAATAAAAGCTGCCGCAAACGGAGTCCTTAACGTGAGCATTCTCGACGGCTGGTGGTGTGAAGGATATGCTAAAGAAAGAGGCTGGAGCATAGGAGACGGAGAGGAATATACTGATTCCGCCTACCAGGATACGGTGGAGAGCCAGGCCCTTTATAATGTGCTGGAAAACGATGTGATTCCCTGCTTTTATGAAAGGAGGAATGGGGAAGCGCCGGACCGGTGGCTCAAAATGATGAAAGAATCAATGAAGATGGCGATGATGCAATTTTGCGCCCGTATAATGGTTAAAAAATATGAAACCAAATTTTATCTCCCCGCCGCAAAGCGCTTTGCGCGTCTGACTGCAGATAATGCCAAGGAAGCAGTAATTCTTTCCGCTCAGTATAACCGACTCAGCTCCCTGTGGGGAAAAATCAGGATTGAACAACCTGTACGAAAAGCTGAAGGCCCGTTTTGGGTGGGAGAACGCTTTGAGGTAACAACGATTGCAAATCTGGGAGAGCTGAATCCTGATGAAGTAAAAATGGAGCTCTATTACGGGGCATTAAAAACTGTGGACAGCATCGCAGACAGTCATTCTCAAGAAATGACCGTAAAGGAAATCCATGGAGATGGTGAATATCTTTACTCCTGCACCATAACTTGCAGTCATTCAGGGCGTTACGGTTTCACTGTCAGAGCTATACCCAGTGGAGATGACCGAATCAGGTTTGCCCCCGGCCTTATCACATGGGCCTAGTGTCATGTCAACATAAAATTATTGGGTAAATAGGTTGATTTTTATTTTGACAAATAGTATATTTCCTCAAGGCAATTTTTATCATGCTACCCTAAACCTTGAGGAAAGCTATGAAAAAG
>Ga0114919_10000682_pt1 | contig 26709 bp, 34 predicted proteins | sample BlataG_FD_88682 | JGI IMG/M metagenome (GOLD analysis project Ga0114919, IMG submission 88682) | Deep subsurface microbial communities from Black Sea to uncover new lineages of life (NeLLi) - Black_00105 metaG | ecosystem: Environmental > Aquatic > Marine > Oceanic > Sediment | place: Atlantic... | reverse complement strand
GGGGGGGGACAACATGTTTCAACATTCAAGCCATCATCGGGAGGGACAGAGAAAGCAACTATGTACACACAAATACATATATACATACATATAGAAAGAGGTACCCTAGATTGAATAGAAATCTAATAGAAATAGAAAACATGTTTATATATACTGGTGCCCAGACATAGATATATGTGTGTCAACCAACTACACAGTCAGGAAAGGATAAAAAACACAGTGCTTTCCAAGAACAACAACAAAAGAAATAGTTCAGAGGAGAGGGAGAAAAAAAATTCAGATCAACAGACAAGCCATTGCAAACCTTTCCAACTAAATGTAGATATATCTAACCCTAAATCCGCCAACTAATGCGATGATATTTAAAAAAAAAGGGAAAAGAAGGAGAATAAGGTGCACTATTCAACCTTCACTAGTACTAGCAACTACTACTCCAAGAGAAAAGACCCACCTTTACCTGTCTCTCCTCTCATTCCATCCCTCCACCCCATTCCCCATCAGCACCTCCAAAAGTCTCATCATACGCAGCTGCATCCATGGTATCATCAATATAATCATCCTCCCACCCCGGTGGATGCCTATGTGGAGCCAGCTGGGCCTCTCTAACTGTCGCCCTAATCTCTTCCTCGCTCTGACTCCCCGTGGGAGGCAGCCTCATGTTGTCATTCATCTCCTTGACACCAGGAGGGAGGTCCTTCATGTACCAGGGGTGGTCCTGGATCTCCTTGACTGTAGCTCTATTGCTTGGATCTGCTTGCAGCAATCTGGCCATCAGGTCTTTGACTTCGGGGGATAGTTTGGATGAGATGTGGGGGGGCCAGTCGTACTCAACTTTTAGAATGCGTTGGATCATTTTTTGTAGTTTTTGAGGGTCGTTTTTGTCTTCGGATCTCTCAAAGGGATAGGCACCAACCAGCATGACATACAGCATAACTCCACAGCTCCATATGTCTGCAATCTTGCCGTCATATGTTTTTCCCTTGGTGGTCATGATCACCTCTGGCGCTAGGTAGGCTGGGGTGCCTACTCTGCTGCCGGGGGCACTCTGAAATTTCTCGTGTTTACTATAGCCAAAATCACATATCTTGATCAGAGGCCGTGGGCTACCATCCAACAGAGTATTCTCTAATTTGATATCCCTGCTAGCTACGCCCATTCTATGGATGTAATCCACTGCTACTATGAGTTGTTGGAAGAACCAGCGGGCTTCGTTTTCTCTCAAACCGCCCTTTTTCACGACGTACTCGAACATGTCTCCACCGGCAGCATATTCCATGGATATGCATAGGTGAGCCTTGGTGAGGAAGACTTCCTTGAATTGGATTATATGGGGGTGAACTAGTTGCCTGTGGTTGACTATTTCTCTTTCTACATACTTCGTGACCTGTGATGATGTATGGGTGAGAGGGTGTGAGAGAGAGAGGGGGAAGGGAATTGAAAGGGGGGATTGTGATCAACCGTGAGTTGAGTCTTACCTTGTCACCTCGTTCTATGCATTTGATGGCGACCTGACGACCATTAGTGCGATCCAATGCTAATTGGACAAAGCCAAACGTGCCGCTGTTCAAGTCTCTGATCTGCAAATCGGTGTTGTAGAATCGACAGGATGTTTAGTGGTAATATGAAGGTGGGGATATTGGGAATTGTGTAACATGGTCTTATATCACTTATGCATGGTATTTACCTTTTGATACTTAGGGTGGTTGTCCAGAGGCTCTTCTCTACTCGCATTTGTGCTTTGCATGTTTTCGAGTTGCCCTTGTTTGGCGAAATAACAGCGTTTCTATGAGCAGTTTGGATCTATACTAAGCACAAGAGCTGTATACCAAAGATTAATTTGCCCAGATTAGCTTGCAATATCTCCTGGAGTTTTAGTGATGACTCAAAAACTGTCGATCAAAGGTCTGTTTTTCAATAGTACGTATTGTAATTATGCTCTGCTGTTCCCGAATGATTAGATGGTATGAAAAGATGGGACACAACTTTTACAATTCTCGACCAATTTATCCAACACGACATATGTCTCCAACGCCCCTCTTTTTTTGAGATCTTTAAACTCCACCTTGAACATCCTCCTTGCATATATGCATCTCTCATCTCATTACACATAGTAACCCATCAGCACAACACCTCCTATAAAAATTATCAACCCATAATCCTCCCAGCACTTCCCAAACCCAGGCGCACTAGGAAGATACATCTCATGCTGCTCCGGTCCAACAAACCCCCTCGCAGCCATTGCTTGACTAATACTCCCGCATTTCAACATCAAATTAGAAAATAATTGAGTGACAGACCCTAAACTAAGCCCTATCGTTCCCCTCATACCTAAATCCTTCCAATCTATACCTCTACTGGCAAGTCCTAGACAGATGTTACGGGATTCGTCAAACACAGTGGCCATAAATCTCAGTGCCAATAGGACCGTTAGTGTGAGTTCTCTGACTGGTACGCCAATCCATCCTAGTGGAGACAGCCCTTTGCCTACTGCTCTAGCTATGTGCTCAGGAGGGGTGGTGACTAGGCAGAGACTGGCAGCTTGGAGGGCAGTGAACATGAGGGCGGAGATTGTTAGGGCAAGGTTGATGCTGCGTTTTGTAATTGTAAAGATGCCTAGGTTTAACAAGACGTACCGATAGCCTTTAGAACCTCCTTTGCCTATTAATGTATATGGGAGACCATCCCAGCTTAAATTTGTAATACTACTTGTAGTGGTACTACTAGTGCTGAAGAAACTTAGTAAAGAAGAGGAAGAAGCACTGGTACTACTAGCTGCTGCAGGAAGGGATCGGTCAGCCAAGATAGGCGGTACACTTTCAGCTCCCATAGCTGCTAGAACAAATACAAATGCACACAATACAGCCAGACGAGTCAACTGAGGGCGTCCTAATCTATCAGGAAGAGATACAAGAGTTAAAGCCGCAACGGCAAGTGGGATGGCAAGTCTGACTGGGGGAGGGGCTCTGGTGACTAGGACAAGGAGAGCTACTGTCCATAATTGTTTCATTTCTGGGCTTGCTCTGTGCATGAAACCTGCTGGATGGGGTACGTATGAGGTGTATGGGACTGAAGAGATGGAGAGGATGCGAGTGAGGATGTCTGTTTTTTCTGCGGCTTTTTGTGTTTTTGTCGTTGCTGGAGATGTCGGTGATGACTTTGGTAATAACGAAGATGTTTGCGGTTGTGGGGCGTTGGAGGATCTGATACACTTATATGGATATTTGAGGTTGTCTGGTAGAAGTGATCCACCGAAAATTGGACCCAATTGGTATTGTTTCAAGGCTATTAAAGCCCATCTCAGATTGCACAGACATGGCGGATTTCTGATCACTTGGGGTAGTCTGGGTAATCTAGCTGCACGCATTACGGCACTTTAGGTTACTATGCTAGATCAAGAATATTGTATTGATATGGCTTGCCTTTAAAACCCAAAATCTGAGAAATGAAGCCAAAGTGCATTTTGAATTTTGTCAAGAACGGCCCTCTCATCGATTCTCATTTTGCTTGCACACTGACGTCCTCATCTTTTTCGAGGCTGTCCAAATCCAACATCATAACAAGGAACATTTGATGTATAGAATAAAATGCCACTTGATACAATCATGTTATCGTCAGAACAAATAACCAGGATGAGATATTACTTCTCAAACAAAAGCCAGCAAGGCCGTATCACTGCAACAAACCCAGTGAAGCCAACCACACTGCACAACAAACATCTCAACCACCAACGAATCGACGCTACTATCGTTCCTAGAACCCAAAGCCCAGATCAAACTGCACCGACTGAATCCCCCACCACCGTCGACGCCCAACCCTACATCAACAACCAAGAAGGTCTCCTCTCTCCCACGGAGCTCGTTGACCGCATTCTCCTCATGATCAAGGACACCAACGCTGGTGAAAATGTCAAACCAGAGCTCAGAAAGGTAATCGACCGCTATATCATGACATTAGAGGCGATTGGAGCCACACAACTTCCCAGACCTCTTGTCAACCCCAATCTCTGGGGCAATTGCAACGTCGCCTACGTCTCAACAGGCGCCAACCAATACGGCCAGCCAGCTGGTGGTCGTTTCAGAACTGGCCTCGGCAAGATCTTCTTCACCACCACTGGTCTCTTCCAGAGTCTATTCAGCCCCAATATTGCAGTTAACAAAGTGCAGTTTCTCTTATTTGGATGTATCCCTGGTTTCATAGGTCTAAGAGGCTATATAAAAAGCATTCCTGAAAAGGAAAACTCCAGTGTAGATAATCAAGACACTGCCAAAGTATTCTTTGACAGCCCTGTGTTGTCCTTGGTAAATGATAGATTTTCTTTCAAAATTGGACCGCCATCTAGTGTGATATTAAAAACAACATACGTCGACGATAGAGTTAGGCTGGGCAAGGGAAGTAGAGGCAGTTTATTCGTGTTTACAAAGGGAGGGGAATCAGATGCAGCAGGGATGGAAGAGGTGGGAGTGAGTGGAGAGAAACCATTGTCCATGATGAGCAGAGCTATCTTAGTGGGGCTGACTGCCTTCTTCCTAGGAAATGCAGCGTTTCTAATGTTTAATGGGTCGGCACCATTGCCTGTAAGGGGAGCTGGGTGTATCAGTTTGTTATTGGGAATTAGCTTTGCTAGGACGTTCTTTCAGGGAGGTATCATTGACCCAGGTGCTGATGATAGGCCCAGCGTGCCCAAACCAGAAGGGGCATAATATGACAAAGAAGGAAGAAGCAGAATGTGATGATGTGAAAGTTTGTAAGCTGTTAGACGATGCTTATATTGACATCAGACAACCCTGATTCTACAGAAAATAAGGCAGGTTATTACATATCCTCTAGATCCGGATCTATTGGAAAGGATTTGGGACAAATCCTTCCCTCCACTTTGATTAGCAAGTGAGCAGGAATTGAGACGACGGAGGGAAGAGAGCAAGCTTAAGTGGAACACTTCGGAATATGGGGGTTTCAATCGCTTCCAACCATATGGTGGATCTGTATAGAATAATTAGAGACAAATCTTACAGGTTAACAGGCTTCCCACAGTCAATTATTTATAAAACTATTCAATAAAGGATTATACAACAAAATTTGAAGATGTATGGTCGAGGCCGTGGCACTGTGTCACGCACGATAGGAAACCTGACATTACAAGTCAAAGATGACGAGGGAAGAAGTCTAATTGCTCAAAATGAAGCTCCTACAGGCCCTCCACCAATCTACCCAGTAAGTCGGCATCCTTCGACGGCCCTCTCCGCCTCTTCTCTCTTTACGCACCCTCCATCCATCTCACCCTCCCCCACACTCTCTCTCTCCCTCCCTTCCACTACCCAATGCAGCCCCTAGAATTGCCACCAAAACCATTGGAAGCAACAAAGTCTATAGATACACTCATTGTAAGTAGCTGTTGTCATCTTACATTGTGATAGAAAAGAATTTCTCTTTCCCCTTTGCTTGTCTCCCTATTCTCCTTCTCACTCACACCCTATCCAACTCCCCTGTCCCTTGATCACATCATAGAGGCGAAAAAGAGAACTAGACAAGCTATGGAGAGACTCCCCCTATTACGACAAAACATCCTCTAAGGACAAAAAACATAAAAGATCATCATCATCGTTTATTACCACCACTGCCGCTCCCAATAACAATAACAATAATAATAAGAAGAAAATGACAACTCTCCTAGAAACAATTCTGACCCTAGACAGCCACTATTTCCCTGAGGAGCTCATCACAGACACCCAACAAAAATCAATAGCAGCAGCTGCACAAGGGCAGCAAGCTGCATACTGGAATAAACACAAGGAGCAACAGAAGAGGGCTAAGCTTATATCGGATGAAATCGCTGAGTTGGACAGATTGGCCGCCAAAGAGAAGGCGTTACCTAATGATGATGGTAATGAGTTGTATCAGTCGCCATTTGGATTCCTGGGTAGTCCAATTCCTAGTATACCAGGGTCACAAAGAGTAGCAATTGAAGATTATGAGGATGATGAGTATATTATTATTGGGAAGAATGATATTGTTGGTGGAGATGGGGAGAAGAGGAGAAGGCAGGCAGCATTGAAAGCAGCAGAACAGCAACAAGTAGCGGCATTGGCTGATGATGATAATTTTGATGAAGAAGATGATTATATGCAGGCTGAGCAGGTGGATGACGATGATGAGTATGGGGATGAGGATGATGATGGCGATGCTGAGGCATGGTTTTATTAGGGATATGATACATCTTATTTACAAGAATGTAAACACACATCCTCTCTCTCTCTCTCTTTCTGGTCACACTCTCTTTATTGCATTCATTGCCCATGTAAAAATGGTACTATAGTATTCTTCACATTTATCACCAGGAACATAATGTCCATCAAACGCATTCACATACATCATCACATTACTACTACTATTAGTAGCAGTTCTCAGTTTGGTGACATATTTTAATGCACCTTGCCAGGTCACCATTGTATCAGTCGTATTGCATGTCACTAGTATATAGGGTGGATATAACGATAACGATGATGCTGATTGATGCAGTGATCCTTCACCTTTACCTTCACTTTTAATACCAGCGGTAACAATATTCGTCAATGGACAGTATTTCCGTAATAATGCCATACCTTGCTCACTACCAGGATCACCCCACTCTTCCCTCTCTCTAGCATTAATATGATCAAGGGATGGATCTGTCATCTCTCCTAGCATATCTAGAAAGGGAGTCTCTAGAATAGCCCCTCTTACTATTGATGGCGATGATGATGGCGATGATGATGATGAGGAGGAAAGTTTTTTGGCTCCAGTACCATTGCGATGATCATTATTGTAACTTGCTGCTTTCGAATTCAAATAACCAGCAACAGCAACAGCTCCTGCACTCTTCCCCCACACCACCACCTTGTCATATTCTGTATACCCGTTATCAACCAACCATTGTATGCAATCTCCAAGATCTGATATAGAGTTGTGTTTAGTATCCAGGACCCCATCTAGGTGCCATCGTCGTCCTTTTTCACCCCCGCCTCTGACATGAGCGTGCGCGAGTACCCACCCTTTCTCCACCAGGGCGGCGGTGTGCTCCTCCCAACCAGGTTGGATGTGACATGCTCCATAGGCTCCGTAAACCACAATGAGGCATGGCGAAGAGATACCGTTGGATGATGATGATGATGATTTATGGGCTAGTGTCATTGGAATCGTCACTGGTAATGATGATGAAGATGAAGATGAAGAAGAAGGGACGTGCACTTGGTGACACTCTCCTCCTTCTAACTTTTCTACCTTCTGCACAAGCCCATTGAACACCCTCTCTTTTCCTTTATTCTTCTTATTTTTACTGTTAAATCTTGGTGCAGAGGATGCCAGTTTCTCAACCCTTCCACTCTCAAAATGGTAGTCATATTGTTGCGGTGGATGTACTGGAGAAGACAGACCCATCCTGAATGTTGAACTATTATAATCTGCATTAGCTCCTGGGACCACATCATGTGCCCATTCAGGTAATGCGACCACTTTACTATTGTCTAATAATGATAGGTCACTCGATGATGACGTATGGCTATCGTCGCTAGCAGCAGTAATAGTAGGAGAGGGAATGTATCGCAATTGTGGCCGCGCATTATTTCTTTCATGTACAACCACCCCATGTTGAAACACATCAATATCTTCAAGCGCTACTCCTTGTCTCTCTGGAAGAATGCACCGCCATTCATCTGATGACACCGTGGACACGCCGGCACGATTATCAATATCGTCATCGTACGCACCCCTTCCTGTCCTATCGAGGTGACACTCTCTGTACAGTCTTCCTACATCTATAGAGAACACTCCCCAATTCACCATTCCTTGGGCATTGCTTAGTATGTAGAGACTACCTTGGTGATGTTCTACAAAATATTCTAAACCATACTGCCTTGGATGTACAGTCAACACCCTTATGTTGGTGTTACCACTAGTAATTGCACCGTCGGTAGTACTATCACCATCACAACTACCGAGTGGGTCTCCAGATCTGATTAATGAGACTTCTGATGATCTCTTAGTCATACTATTAATCAGAATGTGCGAGTTATCTTTGCATTGGGTCAATTGAATAGTGGCTGACACATCACCCTGCTCCCACAGTACCTGTAGCAATCCATCTCCCAACCCTGCTGTTTCATTCATCAGCATTATTATTGGTGCGTAAAGAACGACTACTTTACCACTACCACTACCATCACCGTCATGGTGTCGTATATATTTTGTAGCAACTAGACCATTGCCATGAGAGCACCATTCAACATCACCAACATGACCTAATGCACCTACCTCTACCCAATCATGATGAGGGGATGATTTGACCAGACATGGTCCTTGAAATAAAAGAGTAGACGGAGATGCTGGTGACGATGACGATGTTGAGGATGTTGGGTCGAAGAGGACAACTGCGAATTTATTCCCACAGGGGGATACTTTGAAAGAATGTACTTGTATAGATGGGCCATAGAGTCTAGATAATTGGTGGAAATTAAGTATGACTTGGCGGGTTTTATTATTGTCATTATTGTGATGATGCTGATGGTGGCTGTGACCCACATGGGGGGTTCTTGTTAGGAAGCCATCTTGAGAAGAATGGTAGTACCACCCATGGAGGAGTTCAGGAGGGGAAGGGGAGGAGAGAGAGGCAAGAGAGGCCATGCGAGTGATGAGGCGCGATTTGATGGGGTTGAGAGGTGCCATGTGAGAAGTGAAGCGAGCTTTTTCGTCGGCGAGTTGGTCGGTGGCTGGGGAACTTGAGAATGAGGTTGAGGAGAACGTGGCGGTGAAGGGGACGGAATAAGGGGATAAAATTGTTGGGTAGATGTCATAGTATCGTTGGGAAAGTGCACGAGAGAGATGCTTTGCTGCAGTGATTGATGCTCTCATCTTTGTCGCGATCGATACGAATCTTTAGTAACCAAATGTAAGAATGGCATTTGAACCCTTCAATTGAGCCGTGATAAGACAGCTAGACGCCATAAACATGGCTGATCAAACTTTCATCTCGACAACTGAAACGGTTTTAAACCTCTTCCTGACCCGATGTCAGATTTTTGAAAGCATTTGAGAGGCTTGTTCCTATTCTTTTCCTGCATACTACTCAGTGGGCATTCCCACAACCATCTGTAAGAAATAGTTTATATCACTGATAAGGTCACTGAGGAGTTGAAGCTAGAAATACAGTAAAGTTGAAACTTTCTGACTTCCTGTCCTGGAAGCTTCAAAAGAAAAGCAACGGTTCTCATCCCGAGGTTGGTCACGAGAATAGGCTGGGACAGTGGGTCAGTAATCAGCGTGTTCATAAAGATAAAATTTCAACAGCCAGGTATCAGCAGCTGTTGAATTGGGTTTGGTGGAACTGGAAGCTTAGGAAATAATGTAGAGCCTGAATATTCTCAAAACGGCAAGTATGTCTCACCAGAAATTGCAACAATGACGGTACGAGAAACGTTGAAGAAATAAAAAATGACACCGACGGAGCTCCAAGGAAAGATAGATGAACCGAGAAGGACGACAACAAATGCATCAATTTTCATTATTTATTCATATCATAACGCATCGTTTGATCATATATCAGGTAGCACCATCAATGGATCACTATACAACCAAACATTTGGTGATCAATTGTTTGAAATCATCACCAAACCTCAGACATAGGCAAGCTCTGCGTGTTTGCAACACCAAGACATCCCTACTACCATTAAGATCAGCAACCAACGTAACAAAACTCCCTCCCATAACCTTCACGCACACTGCCGATCCATCCGCCCTCCGACACCTCCTTCTCTGCTCAGGCAGCCATTCCTCCACCTCATCAGACTCCGAGCAACGCATCCAAACAGCTCTTCAAAACTGCATCTCTTGCATAGCTGCCTATGTACCTTCCAAATACATCCCTCTTCATCTAACTCCTGACATTTTAATAGCCAACAATATAATTGTAGACGGGAGCAATATCAAAAACAACAAGACCAATGACAATAGCAGCAGCAGCATATTTTTACAGCATCAGTTCACAGGATGGATAAAAGAAGCACTTGTTGAACCTATTAATTATAAAAATAAGAATGACAATAGGGTACTCATAGGATTTGGAAGAGCAATAGGAGATCGATCCCTAGTGGCCACCATTCACGACATTCATGTCCTCCCAGAGTTCAGAGGTAGAGGCCTGGGCAGACAGATAGTAAAGAGATTAATACAAGATCTAGGTAGGGACGGCATAGTAGATATAGGTGCTATAGTAGGGAGGGGGAGTGACGGGGAACGGTTTTTAGAGAGGTGTCAGTTTGGGGATGATTCTGAGGCGAGTACGCCTATGATGTTGATGTCATCTTCTAGATTTAGACTGGAAGGTTAGAGAGAGCAGCGGTAGATCATTGTTATAGTGTTACTGTTATTGTAAAAGCATGTTGGTGTCAGAACGCAGAAAACAATAAATTTTATATAAACAAGCACCAAGCATCCCCATCTCAGCCAATGAGATGAGGGTTCTCATCCAACGAACTAGTCTCAATTCATTGTTTGCAAAAAGAATGTTGGGTTTTGCCCCAATAAAAAGTGATCAAGATTGGAGGTGCAGTCTTCAGTTACGGCCTTCTGGTTTTCTTGATCTTGAAAGTATCGACGCCTTGAAGTTAGGAGAATGCATATACTCTATTGATTTTGCAGAATAGTGGAGATACATCGAGGTTTTAAGCCTACTGATAAAGTCATCAAGACGAGCGTGGGTGAAGACTTGTGCTCAGCCTCTCCATCTCTTAAACAAGCTTTGTATTGTTAATATTAACATTCCCATCTTAATTTTTGAACAAAGTAGACATCTCGATCAAGGCATACATCAGTAATAGGCTCCTTGTTCTGTCCGATCTAGGCAAATGGATGTCTCAGCCGCGAAAAAGTTGTTTGATCAGTTCCAGGTACGATTTTAAGGCATTGTATATAAATGGTGATGATGGTAGACTCGTTAGATATCCAAACACAAGCATATTTCTCCATGATCACAAGAAAGCTGATCACTTTCATTCTTTTCTCCTCCTTGAACACAGGCTGCTCTCAGCAAAGGTGATACAGATGCAAGCAAGAGTCTCCTCACCCAGATCAAGGTACGTCCATTCATAGAACACTAATGTACAAGTTACATTTCCAAGTCACTTTTCCTCACCCGCCGCCCCACCATTCCCATTCACACCCAACAGGTCGAGCTGACCAAATTTCCAGCTCTCCCACCCACCTACGGATCCAGCCCCAATGCACAAGAACAGCTCTCCCTAGCTCGTTCCACCCTCGAACTGGCCATTTTCCTCGCAGTCCGTTGCTCTGACGACGCAGCTTTCGAACGAAACTTCAACCAACTCAGGCCCTACTACCTAGAAGCCAGGACCCTCCTCCCTCCGAGTGACAAGGAAGCCACAATCACCAGTGCTGCTCTCCTCCGTCTCTTAGCTCAAAACCGCATTGCAGAATTCCACACTTCTCTAGAAATCCTACCACCTCAGCTCACCGTCGACCCTCAAGTCGCCCAGGTGACCGAATTGGAACGGCTGCTCATGGAAGGGCGGTACCCTCGAGTGCTGAGCACAGCTCAAGCAGGAGCAGCCGCATCAGAGCTCCATGCACCATTCCTTACTTCTCTGGTTGCTACAGTCAGGGATGAAGTCGCATCTTGCAGTGAGAGGGCGTACACTGATCTGCCAGCCGGTGATGCTGTTTCATTGTTGGGATTGCAAGGTGGGATGGCAGAGCTGAGGAGCATTGCAGAGGAGAGGGTTTGGCAGATAGTTGGTGATAAGGTTGTGTTTAATGATGGTAATGCAATAGATGGGTCTGGATTAGCTGCTATTCCAAGTTTACAAATGATACATAATTGTTTCATTTATGCTAAGGAACTGGAGCGTATCGTATAAAATAAATAATCTTGTTCTGGGAGGTGTTTGTGTGTTAAACATCTAGATAGTGATGATATACATTTGTAAATCAATAAATACTATATTATTATGAAGTAGTGGTGGAAGGTACTTGGGGCATGTTGGCTTTAATGTGAGGCAGACTGGCGAATGCTCTTCCCCTCGTATTGTGAATGGCAGCAGTTGCAAGATTGAAAGGTTTGGAATTAATAGAGCTAGGATTGTCTGATAAAGCTATAGGTTTAAATTCTCCGCTGCTTAAGAGGCCACCGAGGAGGGAGAGTATGGTGGCTGCTATGAGTTGAAGGAGAAGGGAGGTGGGGAGGCCGTCGAGTTCTTGTTGAGCGAGTCGGAGCGACTCTCGATCTGTGAGGGGGAGTGGTGAAATTGAGGTGATGACTGGGGGGGTAAGTATTGGGTTGGAACCGAACCGACATGTATAACGTGTAAATGGATAGTACGTACATGCTACAGTTTGGTATCCCGTCGCTATTAGCAGACCTAGGCCTGCTATCAAGATAAGTTTGCTCATCTTTCTGATTCAAATTTGTGAGCTTTGTCAACAGGGTATTGAGTCTAAGATTCTTCGGTCGAGTTGATATGAGATACCTGAATTGCTTACACGGGTTTGACAGAATGATTAAGTGTACAAAGACCGTTTTTCCTCACCTTTTTATATCCTGCCTCGTTGGAGAGACGGCGGTGGGGCTTGGACACCCCTCGTGAACCTCTGAGTAAATAATATTACATGATTGGGAGGATATAATCAACACTCAGCAATCCGCCTCTCCTGTGCAAGGGTCTCCTTTTGGTGAGCATAAAGGTTTAAATATTGATCCCTTCAATATTATTACACTTCCTATGCAGTCAATATAATACACACATTCTGCTCTTGATACAACAATCTAAAAAAATTAAAACATACATTATTCCTGTCGTTGCTGTTTCCTTTGTAGCAACCTCTTCCCCACCCACCTTCCATTATCATCATTGCCCACCAGTATATTATCTAACTCCTCTTCCTCCTCCCCCTGTCCTCGTGCAACCACAACAGCAGCATTCATCTTTGTTTGTCCCCTCCTCCTCCTTCTCCTCTGTTGGTTGCCTCCCTTCCTCTCCCAACCATGCCTCCCCCACACCATCTTGTCATCTTCCACCTCTCTTCTCCCTTCTGATGATAGCACTGCCCATGCCTCTTTGTTGCAATAAGATCTTGCCACATCAGCAGGCGTCCTTCCATCTGCATCGCGAGCCACAAGAGGATTTTGTTTAATCATATTTACTCTTCTATCACAAATTCCAACGCCATTCCTACCCTCATCGTCATTATCATTGCTCCCATTAGCAGCGTCCATAAGAATCTTGATCAGCTCCTTGGATCCCTTTATAGCGGCAATATGCAATGCATTCTGCCCATATCTATTCTCTGCTGCCACTAGTAGACCTGTATTTCCAGGTCCAGCAGCTTGTAATAACTTGAATACAATGTCGGGTCTGCTTCCCAATGATGCTGCCATCAGTGGTGTCCACCCATCTCCATACAGATGGGAGTCTTCCCACCCAAGTCCTTTGCCCCTGCAATGATGGAGGATGGCATCTACACAGGCGCCATGACCTTTGAGTGCTGCAATATACAAAGGTGCTTCTCCTGCAGTGTTTTTCAACATCAAATCTGCTCCTCCTTTTTCTCCCACTGATGACGATAATAACAGCTTTGCAGCTTCTGCATGCCCAGCTTCACAAGCTTTAAACAATGGAGTAGCTCCACTCTTGTCTCTGGCATTTACCATCGCACCCATTGTCAGTAGCATTCTGATGCTGTCGACTCTCCCTTCTTCACAAGCAACATGAAGAGGGGTCTGTCTGGTCACAGAGGAGCAGCGTGCAACTGCTTTTTCAAAGACGTTCATACCAGCAATGGTAGTAGCCGTCGTAGAAGTTGCATTCTTATTCTGTTTCTTGCTCCATTTTCTTGCCAACTCAAGACCAGTAGGCGTGCACACATCCCAGATTTGAATAGAAGACGTTCCTTTTCTTCTTTCTTCATCATTGAATAGTAAATGGCTGACGGCAGACATCATTTCTTCCACAAGATATTTCACCAATGGAGCTAATATAGGAGGTCCACAAAATGTAAGTTCCAAAATAGATAGAGTAGGAATGAGATAAAATAACAATGCAAGCTCTACTGCTGTGTCGCATGTACACTTGTTGATTGGAGTGTACTGATGGTCAGTCAACCAGGGTGCAAGAATATGTGGCTGTGCAAGCAAGGCCTGATATTGGAGATCTTTTTTTACTTTATCCAGACATACATATCTTCCATCTGGCAAGTGTACCATTGTTCTAACGTCGCCACCATCACCATGATGATGAGCATCTTCTTCTTCTTCTTCTTCTTCTTCAACACTTCCATTATTGTCGTCGACACTATTGGCATCCTCCCTCTCCCTCGTTACCACACTGCCACCAAGAAACAGGACCTCTAAACAAGGACATCTCAGTGCAATCTCCAGTAATGCCTTACCACTGACATTAGTACAATTATGCAGAGCCAGCACTTTGATACCAGGAGTAGCCGCACTACCATTATTGCTTGGCCAGCTGGCCAGGTCTAAGTGTGACATTGCCAAGCTGGACAGCGAACCATGATTTCCACCATAATCCAGCAACTTGGTAAGAGAATCAGATCTCAACTGAAAACACCTACAAATGCTAGCTGTTTGTAAACTATGGCGACGTTTGTTATTCTTATTCTTATCAATGAGGGCATCAATGGAGGCAGGTGTAAGTTTCCTAAAGCCAGATATGTCAAGAGCTGTGAGAAGAGGGAGATGAGTCATCAGATGGGTGATGTCAGCATCCTTGATATCGATGCTGTCTCGTTTACTGAGATCTAAGTGGGTGATTAGAGGGTATGATGAACATAGTGATGAGAGTAGATTTGATGGGAGTTGTGGTGATAAGGAAGGATGGGGTGGTTGGTGGTTTGTGATATCAGTGATGATGGTATCAGAGGAGGTGGTGGTGACGTTTTCCAAAGAGAGTTGGAAAGGAGTGAGCTTGATGATGTTTCTTAGATGCTTGCAAGTGAGTGCAGTGGATGTGATGTCTTTGGGGGAGTAGAGACCAATGTTGATGACACGAGCGAGGACCTGTACGTAAGTTGAGGGAGGGAAGGTTTTGGTGGGTCGGGGGAGTTGGGGAAATGAGGTATCGTTTACGGGTAATATCGACAGTAGGTGGATTCTACACATTGTAAAACATCCATAGAGATGGAATGAAGATGTATATAGCCTGCTGATTGATAAACCTACCTCTGGCGGAAGATCCAAAAGGGTTAAGAATTCTTCTTCAGTTGTTGCCCTGGGAGGCTCTGAATATGCTATTCGATCCATGATTTGCATGATAACGGATTTTATAGATTTTTCTTCGAGCGTATGATACAGTAAAACAGCTGGAGCAGAAAATTGGAGTGAATTAGTTTTGGAGCCTAGAAAAATTGCCTCGAAGGCCGGGCTCACCGCCCTACCAGATGCTCTATTTGCTTCTGACTAAAAGATCTACAGCGAGCTAATCGTGTTAGTTTTGAGCCATTGTAAAAATGTATGCACTTTCCCTTCCATCGTCCTGTTGAAACCACTCCTGACCGCTCTCTCTTGTCTTGCACGACCCGCTGAGACAAACACCATCACTAGCATATGCAATGTATGGTGTATTCTGAATAATATTATGGTAATAGTGACAATTCTGTGATTAAAATATGGGGCTGAAAGCTCCCAGCATAGAGCTGTAAAAGCTTTTAAGGTCTCAGCTCCAACATTGTTGTTGGTTGACATTGATGTTGATCGAACCCTCCACAACGTTGGAGCAACCAAAAAACAGCAGCGGTGATAAAATGGCAGAAAAAGACGGTTCTTACGTACTGAGAAGCAATGGATGGAAGTTTTAAGTCACCATATCTGTTGAATACAGAAAACTGAGTTATGTCTACTTACGTTTGACTCTCCAATCCACAAGAATAATGCTCCTCATACAATCACAGTTTTGTTTTGTTTTGTGGCTTTTTGTCCTCCAAGTCTCGTATTGCAAGAACTATGCATCTGATTATCAGCAGATTGTATCTGGAGTCCAAAGAGTGAACTTTAACCAACTCAAAAACACCGCTGCTGCCGGTTCCAACCCGCTACCATCTGTCTTGTCGCTTACAGGCAATGCTTTCCCGTTCTTAGACGTCGATGGCAAAGTCATTGCAGCTGGAGTCAAGTTTGGAAATGGAAGAATTATTGTTTTCGCTCATGATGCTTATCTACAAATGGCACTGGGAGGCAGAGATCAAGATGGTTTTGAGGTACTCGTCACCAATGCTCTCAACTGGGCTGTTGGCCCTTCCACCAAGGTCAACATTGCATCTTACGGCATCAGAGACAACTATGGAACTTCCTGGATTAATGTTGATGAACTAGAAAATTCTGCTTGTTTGAAAGTTATAAAGTGCAGGACATATTATAACCAGTACACAGACCCAGGAGTGAATCTGGTATTGCTGTGGTTGATTGATGGCCGTGATACCCTCGATGTTGGCTATCTTAGACAGTTGGTCGCAGAAAGAGGAGCTGGTTTAGTTGTTGGAGCTCTTGCTTGGACCATTTCTCAACAACAAGCTCTTGATCAGGGACTAGAAGGTACTGCAGATCAAGTTAGAAGGCAAGATGTCAGTGGATTTGTTGGTAACATCCTCCTCAAGAACACTGGGATACAATTTACTTCTGATTTTGTAGCAACACCGGCCACGATGGAGTTGAAGTCGGCTACCCCTGAGCCTGAGCTTGAGCCACCCAAACCATCACCTTCAGCAGTAGATTCACAAGTTGAAGTAGAGCCATCATCTGACCAGCAAGTGGTGCCTGCTGCACCTTCTCCTCCGCCTCCTCCTCCTCGACAACAACAGCAGCTACCGACAGATGAAAGCAGTAATGGCACAGCTAATGTCGGAGCTGTTATTGGAATTGTAGTAGCTGCAGTTGTTCTGTTGGCACTAGCTGCAGTGATTTCCATCTTTCTGATTAGTAGAAACAAGCAGAGAGAGTCCACCATACAATCAAATGCCATATTACCAACACCATCTATAATAAAGAATAACAGCCTTAACGACAAGCCACCCCTTATGCCCAATTCTCTCCTCCCAAGCCCATTCCGAAACAACAACAACACTAATTATCATAGTAACAACAATGCATTGCCATTGTCTTATGATCCATTGCTCTCATCAATATCAGAAGCACTCTCTCAAAACAACAACAACAACAACATTAATAGCAGCAGCAAAAGTACAAGTCTTACATCACCACATAGGAATGCTTCTGGATCCTACAGAGAAATAGCATTTGAAAGTATTACATTCTTAAAGTCAATAGGAGAAGGTTCATACGGTAGAGTGTATCTAGCTCAGTGGGATGAAGCTGAGGTTGCAGTCAAGGTATTGACGGAGAAGACATTTGGGAGTCACACTCAGAGCATGTCCAAGGCTGGCGGTAATTCTTCCTCATCAAGTTTATTGCCAGAAAACCTTGTATCAGCAATGGAGAAAGAGGCAGAACTCATGGCTTCTCTCCGCCATCCAAACATCGTCCAGTTCCTGGGAGTCTGCCTGATGCCTCCTTGTTACCCGGCTATAATAACAGAGTGGTGTGGGAGGGGTTCAGTGTATGATGTGTTGAATGCAGCACAGCATTCCTCTGGAGGACAACTTGCTCAATATTTAAGTTGGAAACGCCGAGTGAAGATGGCTTATGATACTGCTAGGGGAATGCTTTATCTACACAACCATAAACCAAGATCAATTATTCATAGAGATTTAAAATCCCCTAATTTATTGGTGGCAAATGACTGGACCATTAAAGTTGCGGATTTCAATCTCAGTCGACTTGCTGAAGAGCACTCTGGCGGCGGTGGTGGTGCCTTTGGATCATCAGTACACGCAAGTGGATTAGAAGGACCCAATAACGCACGATGGCTTGCTCCTGAAACAATAAAAGGCGAGCCATTCACCACTGCATCAGATGTCTTCTCTTTTGGCAATGTTATGTGGGAATTCATGTTTTGGAATATACCTTGGAAAGGTGTTGGTAATTGGCAAATAGCTCTTCAAGTCCAGGCTGGGAAAAGGCCTCCTGTCGATGTGAGTAAGATGCCATCAGTTGATCTTTCTAAGGATATGGCCTCAGTGGAAGGATATATTGCGACAATGAAGGCTTGTTGGAGTCAAAATCCAGAGGAAAGGCCTCAGTTTGCTCAAATTGCCTCTCAATTGAGGCAGCTGATGTTGGACTGAATTATATGTATGTAACACCCGTCTTTATAACCATTCTGATACATGCTTACATAAGAGCAAACCTCCTCCCTACCTATTTACTTGCTGTCTCCTTGAAACTCTGAACTGTATCCTAGCTGGTTCTCCAGCTTCTTACTTTCAGACAGCTTCCTCACTGCCTTGATAAAGTCCTCCTGAATGACATAATCCCTCTCATCTCTAATAGCCATCATACCTGCCTCTGTACAAATATTCCGTAAATCAGCTCCATTGAAACCATCAGCCAATTTGACCACTGCTTCATAGTCAATATCGCCATGTTTGGATATCTTAGAGGCATGGATCTTTAAAATCTCCATTCTTGCCTGCTCATTAGGCAACGGGATTTCAATTTTTCTGTCCAGCCGACCAGGGCGCATCAACGCAGGGTCCAGTACATCAGGTCTATTTGTAGCTGCTACTAATTTGACTTTTCCCAGCTTTTCAAAACCATCCAGTTGAGCTAGCAATTCCATCAAGGTACGTTGCACCTCTCTATCTGCACTCGTTCCCTCACTGAATCTCTTCCCCCCAATGGCATCAATTTCATCCATGAAGATGATGCATGGCTGGTGTTCTCTGGCATAATTGAACATTTCACGGATAACACGCGCACTTTCACCAATGTACTTATCAACCACTCCCGACGCCACCACTTTTAGAAAGTGGGCATCAATGTTAGAGGCTATGGCCTTGGCTAGAAGGGTCTTTCCTGTTCCTGGAGGGCCATAGAGTAGAACACCAGTAGGAGGTTTGATGCCTACTCTTTGGAAGAGCTCAGGGTTGACCAGTGGGAGCTCTATGGCCTCACGAAGGCTGCGGATTTGTTCAGAAAGGCCACCTATGCTGGAGTAGTCCACACTGCCTGCGTCTTCCTGAGTCATGTTGTACACCTGAGGGTCGACTTCTCTAGGGAGAATGCGCATAATGGTGAGGGTGGTGACATCAAGGGCAACGCGAGTGTTGGGGGTGAGCTTGGCTCTGTCCACTTGGGTCCTGCAGCCGACCACGTAGCGAGGGCCGGAGCTGGACTTGACGATGAAGCGTTCCTCGTCGAGCTGTCGGAGGACCTCGCCAATGATCTGACCGACGGACTGGAGGGCTTTGAGGTCGTCTTCGGTCTTGTCGTATTCTTCCTTGGCTTTTTTGACCTCTTCTCTTAAGGTTCTGACGCGAGCATCAAACTGCAGGGAATGGAACAGGAGAGAATCAGTGGGAAACATTCGATAACTGGTTTGGATCAAGCTGAATAATTGGTATTTACCTCTCGATGTTGCAAGATTTTGCGCTTATAGTCACTAATTGCCCCTTCACGAGGATCTGATGCAGCTGGAGCTACTTCTGTTGCCATTGCTATTTTTGATCACTTATTTTCTGGCCAGCAGAGTGAATGCTTTACTAGTATTTGATTGAAGATACCAAACCTATGATCCAAGAATGTACATAAATGTTTAGAACACTGCCCAGTGCTTGTCTATCTATGCTTATATGGCAATGTTCTCTCTCTCCACCGCTCTTCTCTAGTGCGAGAATCTCTTCCCCCTGGCCAACACCTTTTTAATTTGAGCCAACGAAGGGGAGAATGCCACTCCATATGATTGCAACTCATATTTTAGAATGACAACGACATTAAGACCAAAATGGATCCTCTTTGGTGACTCCATCACCCAGAGATCCTTCGGACCAGGTGGCTGGGGTGCCTTGATCGCCGACAATTGGCAAAGGAAGATTGATGTGATCAACCGCGGCTATTCCGGATTTAACACCAAGCAAGCCATCCATCTACTCCCATACGTCTTCCCTGAATCTGATAAAGGCATTGTCCAGCTCGCAACGCTCTTTTTTGGCGCAAATGATGCCGCCCTTCCCGACAGAACCAGCTCCCAGCAGCACGTCCCGTTGGAAGAGTACAAACGAAACCTCCACGCAATGGTCTCTCACTTAAAATCCCTACACATCCATCACATCATCCTCATCACACCACCTCCTGTATCAGAGCCCCATAGATTCATCCATGTAGAAAAGACATACGGCGTTAAACTTGAGAAGCCAGAGAGAACCAACACCACGGCAGGACAATATGCAGATGCAGTTATAACTGTAGGAGAAGATTTAGGACTGCCTGTATTGGACCTGTGGAGGTCATTCCAAGAGGAGAGGAATTGGCAGGAAAGGTTACTATGTGATGGTCTTCATTTGACTGCAGAGGGCAACACATTGGTGGGAGTGCTGTTGAAGGAGCTGATTGGGAGTAGTTTTAAGGATGAGTTGGCATTTGATTCTTTACCTTGGGATCTGCCAGAGTGGAGAGATTTGGTGGATAGTCCAGAGGTGGCTTTATCTGAGTTTATGAAATCAAAGGAGAAGAAGGAAGAAGGAAGAAGAAGAAATTGATAGTGGGTTGGGATGGGGGGTGGATGGAGTCGGGCACCCATCGTCGTCAAACATCTTCAATGCTTTGTAAATGAGCCCCAGCCGTGAGACATCCGACATAAGTTTGAGCTTAATTTGCAAGAGGTGTTATAAAGTGTAGTATTCGCTATAATTGACTTTGTCACTTGCATTGGTTGATGACAGTGATCTGGTATAGTAGAACCATTCAATTTCCACCACAAAGCTCACGATTTTGCACCTTTTCAAGACCCAGAATCCATCTATTACAAACTATGTTACCATTTGCAGCCTTCATCACCAACAAAATCATCAAACGGGGTTCCCCGGCTAATCCCAAACCTCCGACAGCCAGCAACAACATTCCATCCTCCTCTTCTACCACCTCCGACCTATGCTCCTTCATTTGTGCCTCCCCTCTCCTCTCCACCTGTGGCCTCAACAAAGAAGATATCTCCAATAACATACAGCTGTGGACTTCTTTCGGGGAGCACGTTGCTGACAACCTGGGCTTCAAAGACTCTTTGACCGACATTCAACGTCGTCGCATTTATCAATATTACCTCCCTGTCTACTTCTGGCTGCGCTCCCAACTGGCCCAACACAGATCCACTTCCCCTACCCCTCTATGCATAGGCATTTCTGCTCCACAAGGCTGTGGCAAGAGCACATTATGCGAACAATTAGTAGCCCTATTCGCGTTTGAAGGTAAAACTGCAGCTTCAGTTTCTATCGACGACTTTTACCTCACCAATGCGGAGCAACGTGCTCTTGCAGACACTCATCCAGGTAATCGATTGTTGGAACTACGAGGCAACGCTGGTAGTCATGATCTTGCTATTGGAACCAAGGTATTGGCTGCTTTAAAAAAATGCAACAACAACAACAAGGATAAAAATAACCGCACATCATCACCATCATCATCAGGAGGAGTGAAATTACCAAGGTATGACAAATCCGCCTTTTCAGGCCGTGGAGATCGTGCCTCATCAGACACCTGGCCTCAAGTCCACCCCCCACTAGAAATCATCCTCTTAGAAGGCTGGATGCTTGGATTCAAGGCAGTACCCGACCAACAGGCACAACAAATAGATCCCAATTTGACCCCAGTCAATACCTACCTCCATGAATACACCAACGCTTGGGACAGCTATGTAGACTGTTGGTTGGTGGTGAAAGTATCATCTCCAGAGTTTGCCTTCAGATGGAGACTACAAGCTGAGCAGGCACAACGTGCAGCTGGGAAATCTGCTATGACAGATGAGCAGGTGGAGGATTTTGTTTCCAGATACATGCCAGCATACAGGGCATATTTGCCTGGGTTGTATGAAAAGGGACCTACTACTGGGGTAGAGGGGAAAGTATTGGTTGTGGAAGTGAATGAAGAGAGAGATCCAGCTTCAATACAGCCTAAACCAATAATGTAAGTTAGATAGATAAATGACTTGACTTGTATGTGTACATAGTGTTACTATGTAACACAGACAGACAGACAGACAGAATAGGTTTTTACTTTTAACATTTACAGTTTTGATCAAAAAAAAACTACCGTGACCGAAGATTTTCATTCATTTTTCCGTCTCGTTTCACCCATCCATCCACATCCATGAAGGATTTTCACATCACACACAATGAAGTATACACGAATATAAAAGAGAGTTTCTCCTCACTACTATTAATACAGAAGACCTATACACCATTCACCCGCCTCCACCCATCCTTCATTATCTAGATCTAGATCTTAGATCTTTAGATACTAAAGCTCTTTCCACAGCCACAAGAAGCCTCTGAATTAGGATTTTCAAACTTGAACCCACCACCAATCAGCTCACCACTATAATCCAATCTCAAGCCAAAGAGGTACAGGAGTGACTTGGCATCACATACTAATTTAAAGCCATCCTGGTACTCCATAACAGAGTCGTCTGGCTTGACATTTTCCTCCTGCTCAAAATCCATGAAATAAGACATGCCAGAGCAGCCTCCTGATTTGACACCCATTCTGAGGAGGAGTTTATCACCACCGCTGTCGGATCGGAGTTTCTTGAGGTGGGATAGGGCTGCGTCTGAGAGGGTGATTGCTGGAGGAGGTGGAGCGGTCATCTTGCCTGTATTTGTTAAGAGGACGGACGGAGGGAGCGGGGTGAGGTGGGGCAGAGCGTAGTGAGCCTGGCAAGATTATCAGTGTGCACTGTGTTACTTAGACCAATCATGCATTGTCTACTTACCCATTGTAGCTGCTCCTTCTGCTGTTATGAGTGTATTTGGCTTTGTTGTAGGAGAAATTCGCCTGTAATTGACCCATTGGTTCGTAGGGTGTGTATTAAACCAACTACTACGATTTCTATATGTTATCAATGTTATAATAGACGCATTCAGACGACTTGTTGTCGTTAGTTTTGACGAAGCTTGCATTTTTATGACAAAGTCTTAGATCTCTAAGCACTGGAGAGAGGTATGGGTAGATATCGCAGTCTTACTTCAACAATCAAAGTACAAATGTTTCAATAAAATCGATATTTATGATTGCTTTGCGTCAGATGTATGGGTTTTAAGTGCCACCGCCGCTCTCTCTTCAAATTCTAAGAAAATGAGGGCTTGTTGCGCGACTCTAGCTTATTAATTTTAAATATAGATGTGATGTGCATGTAACTGACACATTTATGATGACGAGCCTAGCTAAGCTCGAGCAAAATTGCCTCGTTGACCGATTGTAATCTTTAGTGTGACCGGATGCAAAACGAAACAGTGGAAGACTTCTTCCAAGAAGGAGAGCTGTTCCAGGCAAGCAACCTCCACACATACACACTTCTACTACCTCCGTCAGTTACCCCCCTCTCCTCCCCCCCTCCTCACACAACCGCAAAACCTTTCCCCATTCCCCATTCACCACAGGTCGACGACACACTCTCCCCTCTTGAGGCCATCTTCACCTATGCCCCACCTTCCAACCTCCACGTCCCCCTCCGCCTCCGCATATCTTACATATATGCCCTCCCAGAAGCAATTACTTCAGCATCAGCATCATCAAAACAACAACAACGACTACCTACAAAACATGCCTCCAAGACCTCCATTTTGACCCTTCTCAAAGATCTCTCTGCAGATAAGGAGCTCGAAATTAGACTGGGCGTTGCCACCATGCTGTCTCCCCTTTCTCATTACATTCTTCATGGACATCCACCATCACCTCCACCATTATCAGCATCATCAGGGACATCGTCACCTAGGACACCTAGGACAGAACATTCAACATATTTTATCAATACCAATACACATATAAATGTTACCAACAAGAACAAGAAGGAGGAAGAGAAAGAGAAAGAGAAACTAAATAGTGGTAGTGCCAGAATTAGTAATAGCAACAATACTAGTAGTAGTAATAGTAGTGCATATAAACCTGCTACAGCTAGACAAGGAGAAGAACTCATCAAAACAGCTCTCAGATTACTACACGATCCAGAAATGGAGGTCCAAGAAGTAGCAGAACAGGCAGTATGCACGATCGCAGTTGAGCTCCCCTCTGACCTCCGCTCCTCCATCATCCTCCCCCACATCCAAAGAATGATGATGCCTCCAGCAGAGTCTAGCAGTAGAGAAGCAGCTGTGCGTATTGTCACGGGAATGCTGAAAATGGGAGCTGCTGAAAGAGAACCAGGATGGTGTGAACATTCCCTCACCCCTTTACTCATGGCATTCAGCGGGGACAAGGAATCTTACAGTGTTAGAATGCACAGCGTAGCTGGTTTGGCAGCTATGTTACCTCACATGCCCAGAGACCGTTGTGAAGACTCCTTAATACCAGCGTTTACTCAACTGTGTAGTGATCCTATATGGAGTGTGAGAAGTGAATGTGCTCAGCTGTTGCCAGTTGTAGCTGCTGGATTGTCAGAAGATCAGGCGGTGGACCTGGTTCCTCGATTGTACGAGGGGTTTAGAGGAGACAAATCAAGGTGGGTGAGAGATAGGCTGCATGCTTCAGCAGGGGAGTTGATGGCTGTGTTGCCATTGGGGTGTTTACCTACGTGTCTCCCTGATGACTTTGCTGCTGCTGCAGGGAGTAGAGAGGAGAGGCTGGCCACACAATGTGCTGCCTGTCTTACCAATGCACTTGCAGCGTTGTCCTCTTCTACCAGCACTACTACTATATCAGCTTCTTCTTCTTCTTCTTCATCATCATCTCCTCCCACCCAAGACAGCGGAGGGTGGAAGGTACTATTGCCAGCCGTCAACGCCCTCGCCACCTCCTACCACCCAGCAGTCAGAGCCTCCTTTGCTACACTCCTCCCCACAGCAGCTTCCTCTCTCCCCCCAACCCAGGCAGCCATCTTCCTCCCTCCCCTCATGGATGTCTTGATGTGTGACGACAGCCAAGATGTAGTGGAGGCCCTCAGTGGGGGGCTCACTCATCTGTTGCCTCTCCTCCCTGAAGATGATCGGAGTCGTGTGTTGGAACAGTTTCTCAATATTAACATTCCTTTTTGGCCTTCTTCACTAGCAGAACATCATAATAAGAATACAAATAGCACCAATAATGGTACTACTGGTACTATTGATGGTACTGGAACACCATGTGGTAATTGGAGGGGTAGGGCCTATATTGCAGAATCTATAGCTCATCTTGCTGTGGCTCTAGGTTCAGCTGGCCCCGGGGTGGAAGGTATCTTATTACCTACGGCACTTAGATTATGTGAAGATCCAGTAGCGGCAGTGAGACATGCTGCATGTCGTAGTGTGGGCCTCCTCCTCCGTGATGAGCATGGTGGTGGTGGTAGTAGTAGTAGTAGTAGTAATCATAGTGGGGAAGAAGAAGAGAATAGAAGGAGAGCCATGGCTGCTATTCAACAAAGTATATTAGAAAATATGCTGGAATTTCAATGTTCACAGTCCTACAAGAAACGGCAATGTTTCCTGGCATTCGCTCAACGTGTTCTACTACTAGGGAAGGATGATCGTGATAGTGATGGTAGTGATGGTGATGTGTATTGTAGACAAGGTAGTAGTAGTAGCAGATCAGGAACAGGATTGAATATACGTGTTTTAGAAGCGGTAGTAGAATGTGCAGATGATAGAGTTGCCAATATCAGGTTTGCCACTGCCAGACTGTTAGCTCAATATAGACACCAGCAACACGGCATAGAGGAGGAAGATGAAGACAATAAGGTGGATTTTGCGATAGAGAAACTAAGGAATGATGAAGATGCTGACGTGAGAGAAGCAGCTTGCTTTTGAAAAGACATGTGATCATGCCTTCTTCTTTCAGGAGGATGGGTTGGCATATACATATCGTGCGTGAGTGACTGTTTGAGTTGTTTACAACTTTGAAGAGAAACTGTTGATGTTGTAAATAATAGACGAGACTAGAACAGTCAACATAATTGGTATATTTCCATACATGAAGGGTCACAATGAGCCGTGTGCTCATTGAGTCGGGGAAAGAGCATTATGTATACTGGCGCATTGGGTAAAAAAGTAGGAGGAGAAGAGAGAGTGGAACACAAGGGTGTATCACTCTCTCTTCTATTCTTCTACAAAACACAGCCGCAGCATAGACACATGCTAAAAACAACCAACCACAATCCATCGCTCCATCACTGCCTCTCCAGCCTTCTCTCATCACACACATCACCACATCATCATACATACATACATCCGTAAAGGTGTATGCTCATCATCATTGAAAGGATGGTAATGTAATATACAACCACCACCTTTTCCAAACCAGATTCATAACTTACTATCCTCTGTCCATCTCTCCTCTTCCTTGCCAGTCTAGATGCACTCTATATATAAGCAGTAGACAGGAAATCCTGTGTTCCATAAATAAAAGGAGAAGTGGCCAAGAAAAGCCGAAGCCTAGACCGTAAAAAGAGGGGAAGGAAAAAAAAAACAAGAAAAAACCAAGAAAAATGGGGAGAAACAAGGTTCTAATAATAAGAGAGACCCCAATGCAATCTCACCACCTCCTCGCACATAAAGTATGTATGCTAAGGAGAGAGGGAGGAAAAGAAAAAGGGAAAATAGAGAAAGCCCAGCTTGCTTTTAAGCTGGGGGGGGGGGCGG